>ERZ773181.118-NODE-118-length-95416-cov-6.769109_pt1 | contig 95416 bp, 74 predicted proteins | sample MGYA00581001_ERZ773181 | MGnify/ENA primary metagenome ERZ773181 (study PRJEB29015, sample SAMEA2737780) | human gut metagenome | biome: human gut; feature: human-associated habitat; material: faeces | place: China | collected 2012 ...
CATAGTTATGGACAGAGAACGGAATGGAGATCTCACCTCTCTGATGTGCCCATTTCAGAGCGATCAGAGCCGGATGAACACCATGTGCTTTTGCGATTGCCTGCATTTCCGGAACTTCCAGATCCGCAACATCCTCCGGACAGATATCTCTCTCAGGTCTGCGTGGGGAACCGATCGGCATGTAACCTACCGGCTGGATGTTATGTGCTACCAGATAATCATAAAGCTCCTGCTGCTGGAAGCATACATGCAGCTCAAGCTCGCAGGTTGCAGGTTTGATCTTCATAAGTGGAAGAACTGCCTCAAGTTTCGGAATGGTCATGTTGGAAATACCAATGTAACGGATCTTTCCTTTTTCTACCAGAGCCTCGCACTGACGGTATGTATCCATGAACTCCTCAACACTGAACGGCTTGGAATCCGGATTTCTGGAATCTACATCACATCCCGGTGCATGATAGTTCGGGAATGGCCAGTGGATATAATACATATCCACATAGTCACACTGAAGGTCTTTGATGCTCTTGTCACAGGCTTCCTCTACTCTTCTGTGCATGTCGTTCCATACTTTTGTCATGATGAAGAGATCCTTACGCTCTACAACGCCTTCGTCGAACGCATCCTTAAATACCTGGCCGATCTCATGCTCGTTTCCGTAGCATGCGGCACAGTCGAACATACGGTAACCACTGCGGATCGCGCCTGCAACAGCTGCAGATACATCCTCGGCGGATACACGGTCGGAACCGAAGGTTCCCATTCCGACGCATGGAACCTGTTCGCCGGAAGGAAGTGTCACTTTCGGCACGATTGCCGGATTGATAACTTCTGCCATCTTTACATCTCCTTTTTTATGAAAAAATTTTTCCCACATTTAGAAAAAAATTTTTCCGAGCTTTTGGAGGCCTGCAGAGGGCGGAATATAGCGGTTGTCGGGCATATGCGCCCGGACGGAGACTGCGTGGGCTCGCAATTTGCGCTTGCCGACATATTGGCGTCGGCGGGGGCAAAGAAAACCGTGTGCCTAAACCAAAACGGCTTGCCGCGCCTGTACGAAAATTTTGCCTACGGGCGGGAATTTTTAAGCGCCGAAGACTTCGACGACCCTTCGTTTGATATTGTCACAGTCGATTGCGCCGACTACGCCCGCACGAATTTAAAGTTGCGCAAAAGGTACCCGTCGCCCCTCGGGTGCATCGACCACCATGTGACAAACAATACTGTTGCCAAAATAAATGCGATCGACCCTTCGGCGAGCGCAACGGCCGAAATTATCGCGGGCATGGCTTTAGACGCAGGCATAAAGATTTCTCCGGCTACGGCGAACCGCCTGTATATGTCGATTGCAACGGATACGCGGCAGTTTACGACTTCATCGACGCGCGCTCTCACATTTGAAATAGCGGCGAGGCTCGTGGAAAGCGGAGCGGACTCTGCGCGGGTGGCTATGGAGCTCTACCAGAGGGAGACAATCGGAAAGCTAAGGCTCCTTTGCAGATTTCTCGACACGCTAAAATTGTACGAAAACGGGCGGATATGCGTGGGGGTGTTGGAGGACGGAGTTTTTGCGCAAACCGGTTCCGAGAAGGCCGACAGCGACGGGCTTGTCGATTACGCCCGCTCGATAGACGGCGTGCAAATAGCACTGCTTTTGGAGCAAATGCCCAACGGCGTAAAGGGAAGCCTGCGCGCCAAGACGCCAGATTTGAGGGTAAACGAGATTGCCGAAAGCTTCGGCGGCGGCGGGCACTTTGCCGCGGCAGGTTTCACGGCCGAGGGCAGAACCATTGCAGACTTCTACGAACAGATACTTTCGACTGTAAAAAAACATCTCCAAAAATTTGACTCCATCAAATCATAGCGTTTGTATCCATCGTTTGTACGCCGTTAAAAAAAAGACTTCCGAGATTAACAAAGATGCAAAAACAGCAATTTCCAGATTACGAAGGCATACTTCTAATAGATAAAGACGCGGGCTGCACCTCGCACGATGTGGTGGATAAAGTGCGCCGAATCCTAAAAATGCGCTCGATAGGGCATGCGGGAACGCTCGACCCAAATGCGACGGGGCTGTTGATATTGCTTGTCGGCAAGGCCACAAAAGCGTCGCAGTATTTGATGAGCCTCGATAAGACCTACGAGGGCGAATTTGAGCTTGGGGTAGAAACCGATTCGCACGACGCCGACGGAACTGAAATTGCGAGAATGCCTGTCCCGGCAGGGCTTACGGCTGAAACTCTAAAAGAGCAGATGGCAAAATTTTTGGGCGACCAATACCAGACTCCCCCCATGTTTTCCGCAAAGAAAGTCGGGGGAGTGCCGCTGTATAAGCTCGCGCGGCAGGGCCAGGAAGTGGCGAGGGAGCCGAGGTTCATACGCGTGTCAAAATTCGACTTGCTTTCATGGGAAAATCCGAAAGCCAAGTTTATTCTTTCCTGCACGAAGGGAACATACGTCCGCACGCTCTGCCACGATCTCGGCAAGCGCATAGGCTGCGGGGCGCGCATGACTGCGCTGAGGAGAATTTCGAGCGACAAGTTTAACGTTGCTGAGGCTGTGACGCTCGACGAACTCTCGCAAATGAGCCCGAGTACCATAAAAAAAATACTAATACCCGTCCGCTCCGCAGTGCCGAGTTTGGCCTTTTAAAAATGCCGGAAGTGCTGCAATTAGACGAAATGAAGAGCTACGGCGCCCCGTGCGTCTTGGCTATCGGCATATTCGACGGCCTGCACAAGGGGCACCGCAGGGTTTTGGAATGCGCGCTAAACATGGCAAAATCCGAGAATGCGAAGGCGGGTGTATTGACGTTCGATCCGCATCCGTCGCGCGTAATCCCGATGGGGCGCTCGGCGGTTGAAATAATATACCCTTCCGATTTAAGGACATCCCGCTTTATCGAGGCGAAAGTTGACGCCGTTTTTTTCAAAAAGTTCGACAAAAAATTTGCATCGCTCTCGCCGGACGAATTTGCCGGCTACCTTTCCGAAAAATTTCCAAATCTCCGCGGAATCGTGACGGGAAGCAATTTCTTGTTTGGCAAAAACGCAGCCGGCAATTCCGAGGTTCTCGAAAAAATTTGCGCTTGCCGCGGCTGGAAATACAAGGCTGTTGACGGCATGATGAGCGGTGGAGAGCGCATAAGCTCCACGCGCCTTAGAGAATGCCTTTCAAAGGGCGATATGGGCGAATACGCGAGGCTTGCCGGCGAAAACTACGCCGCAGAGGGAATCGTGAGAAGCGGAAGGCACCTCGGCAGAAAGCTCGGTTTTGCGACACTTAATTTGCCGTGGGAGCCCCAATGCAAGCCGCCGTACGGCGTTTATGCGGTGCGGCTCGAAAGAAAAGGCGCAGTTTACAATGGCGTTGCCAACTACGGGCTCGCCCCGTCGGTCGGGGATTCATCAAAGCCGATTTTAGAGGTTCACCTTTTTGATACGCCTAATTTTGGCGCGCGCTCAAAGATTAAAGTTGAATTTTTTAAATTCATAAGAGCCGAAAAAAAATTCCCGGATTTGGACTCTTTAAAAGCCCAGATAGCTATTGACTGCAAAAAGGCGGAAGAATTTTTTAGGCGGCGGGATTAGTATTTTTTTTATCCGGCTTTTGCCATTTCTTTTTATAACTCTTGTTATTTTGTTGCATTTTTTTTTTGTTTCATATACTTAATAAAACATGAAACTTTGGCGTATCTTGTGCGCCGCGCTGTTTTGCGCATGCGTGAACCTGCCGGGGCAAATTGCGGGCTTGCCCGAGCACAACTGCCTTTGCGAATCCTTCATCTCTCACAAAGACATAGACCGCCTAAAAAACGATTCCGAATGTATGGGATATTTCGGCGACGTCGGAGCCCCGGGTACGCCAAGCTATGTTGCGGTATGCACGAGGGGCTCAAAAAACTATTTCATTAAATTCATAGACTTTGACTATGCGGCTAAAAAACTAAGAACCTCGTCGGAAGCGTCGGTATCGCAAAAAACCGCCGAAGAATTGCTGGACTTGCTGAAAGAGGAAATATTCAATCGAAAAATTGTGGGAAGGAGAGGGTTTGACGGAGTTTGCTTTGAGTTCGGAGCAAGGGTCGGGGATTTCTTTTTGTGCGCGGGCGCGTGGAGTCCTCCGCGCGGTTGCGTTGTTAGGTTTATGGGCGATATTGCGCGGGCTAAATCTGTGGAAAAAATATCTGAAATTTTAGAAAAAATAAAAGAAATCCGCGCAGATTTAAAACTGACGCTCAAACTCGAAGATGCGAGCGCGGAAGATGTCGCAAACGCGCTCAGAGGCATATATGCGCGGGGCGTCTGCTTTGAACAGGCCCGCCGAAAAGAGTGCGACAAAATTACCGTCCGCCAAAGGCGCGAGGAACTCTCCAAAAAAAAGAATCTTTCCGAAAGGGAGCGCATTCTTTTAGCGGAAATAAAAAATTATAAATCCGAGGACGCGGCAATTGGCTGGCGCGAAGAAAGAAGAAATATAAATTTCGCGAATATATCGGCGCAAGAATTGATAGGGAGGCTGTCGAAAGAGTACAGCCAGTACGATTTCAAAATAGACGGCGACGGTTGGATTATCATACTACCGAAAGAATCCATGTTGAAGGTCAAAGTGCCCGCAATGGAGCTCTCCGAAAAAACTGTTTCGGAAATAATGTCTTTGTTGCCTAAATCGCTCAATATAGTCTTATATGAAGGTTTGAATATATATGTAAATAACACCGAAAAAAACTGGTGGCCTTATAAGTTAAAAGTAAGGCATATAAAAACTCCAGAATTGCCCTTGTGCGAATTCCTGACTTTTCTTTGCAAGTCCGCAGAGAAAAAAATTTCATGGTCGGCGCACGTTTTTAATAACGGAAGTATTGGGGTAATGTTTAGATGGTAGTATTTTTATAGCCTCTATTCTGTGCTTGCGCGTTGGCTTTATTTTAATTTTTGGGCGCGGTTTAAAATCTGCCGCGTAAAAAATCTGCCGCGCTAAAATTTTCCTTTTTGCGCTCTCCGTTAAGAGTGTTTGGGAAAACTTATTTCTCGCTCGGCAACTCCCTCTCAAGCGCATGGACGATAAAAAATATTTTTTTATCTCGGCGATTTTTTTAATATCAAAATATTCTGCACAAACTGCCGGCTGGGCATTAAAATATATACGCGCTTCACGCCGCTTTTGCCTGAGTTTTTTGCCGCCGTACATTGATTAACCGAATGTCGGGCATTTTTTTTCGATTTTGCAATATATCTTGCTCCTTTTTTTATTCTGAAATTCAAAAGCCTCTATACTCGCCTTAAAAAGCGGTCGGAAGAAATTTAAAAAAGATTTCGCCATGCGCGCAACGGCGGTGGCTACTACCAAGTAGGTTAAATCATATTCCGGGTTTCCAGAGATTATTCGACGAAGATTTAATCTGCCGCGTAATTGTATAATCTGGAACACCACAGTGGCTTGGCGCAAAAAAAGGGCGGCTTTCGCCGCCCTTAATTTTCGCCCTGAATGTGCCCAAACGAAGTTAAGCCTTCGCTAGCGCTCCAAAAGCTTTTTTTAGAACCAAAGCCCGGAGAATATGAAGTATAGAAGGGCGCTTATGACGAGAACCGCCGCGCCGCCAATCTTGGCTCCGGTTGACGAAGTGAGGTCCATTGTAGTGTTGACCGGCATTTCGATGTCTTGCTTTAGCGGCTTTACGAGCGTGAGCACCGCCATTACCGCGAGCGAGCATGCGAACGTAATCGCCATTCTGTTGAGGAACGCAATGTCGTTAAATTGCCATTGCAGCAAGCCATAGACTATCGGGCTTGTCAGTATACCGAGCGCGCCGGAGAAGCGTGGAGCCCTCTTGGAGAACATCCCAAAAATGAACACCGCCAAAATACCCGGCGAGAGGTATCCTTGGAATTCCTGTATGAATGTGAATACACCGCCGAGATTGGGATTGGCAAGCAGGGGAGCCACAAGGCAGCCGATTACGGCGAATATGAGCACCGCTATTCTGCCGACCAAAACTTGGTGCTTGTCGCTTGCGTGGGGGACTATGAACTTTTTGTAGATGTCGATTGTAAATATCGTCGAGGCCGCATTGAGCATCGCCGCGAGCGAGCTTACCACAGCACCCAGCAGAGACGCGAATATAAAGCCCCTAAGCCCGAATCCCTCCGGAAGCACTTTGCTTATTAACAGCCCGAAGGCGGAGTCGTACTTGTATCCGTAGAGCGTCTTTACGATGGCGTCGTCGCCGGAATTTGTTTTTGAATGCTTTTGATTCCAGAAGTCGACAAGGGCTTTCGGACCGTTTGCGCCGCTGTGGGTTTTTGCCCAGCCACTGTCGTACTTAAAGCGGATTTTCTGGAGCGAACCGTCGGACTTTGCCTTCTGGTAGGCTTTATACAGATTATTGGCGCCCTCTTCCGAGATAACCGCAACTTGCGCGGGCGCTTCCGACTTTTGTATCGTGTAGGTAAACTGCTTGACTGTGTCCTTGGCGGTGACGGGCTTTTTGAGCGCCTCCATCATGTCAAAGTACACAATGGAGTAGTTGCCGGCGTTTGTTGCCAGAATTTTTTGGTCGTTCATTGCTGACTTTGCCTGGTCTGCCGCGAAAAGGTTGAAGGCGATTATCCCGGGGATTACAATTATAAAGGGAATTATCAGTTTAAGGCTCGCCGCAAATATTACGCCCTTTTGCCCTTCCGCGAGGCTCGACGCGCCGAGGGTTCTCTGAATGATGTATTGGTTGAAGCCCCAATAGTAGAAATTGGGAATCCACAAGCCAATTATGAGAGCCGTCCACGGAACTTCCGGGTGGTCGGCTGGCAGGAACATCGTGAGCTTGTCGGTATTGAGTTTGAAGAATTTTTCAAGCGTTCCGGCGTCGGAAAGCGACGAGAGAGTATCGGGCGATATTGTCGCGGTCGTCGTTATTTCGGCAACGGGCGTCGCCGCAAAAGCATTGAATGCGAAATATGCTATTAGGGCGCCGCCCACAATCAAAGCGGTTCCCTGAAGGAGGTCGGCCCAAGCGCAAGCCTTCAAGCCGCCGGCGCAAACATAGACGGCAGCTATGATGCCTATCGCCCAGCAGCAGGTTGAAATATCGAGGTCAATCGGCAGGTCTGCGCTGTGTCCGAACACTGTGTCGGCTACTGTCGCGCCTGAGTAGATGACTGCGGTTATGTTTACGAGCACCAGCACAATCACCATCATAAACGACATTACCGAGCGCGAAAGGGCGTCGAAACGATATTCCAAGAATTGCGGAACTGTGTACATTCCACTTTTCAAGAATTTTGGCAGGAATAGGAATGCGACGAATACGAGCGTAATTGCGGCCATCCATTCGTAGCTTGCAATCGCAAGTCCGGAAAGCCCCGAGGCGCTGCCGCTCATTCCCACGAACTGCTCCGTGGATATGTTGGCGGCAATCAGCGAAATGCCTATCAGCCACCAAGTCAGCCCTCTGCCCGCGAGAAAGTATCCCTCGCTGCCGTTTTCGCCGCGGCTTTTATAAAGCCCGAGCGCAACTACCGCTATAATAAAAGCGGCAAACACTATAATATCTATAAGTACACTGGAAGTCATAATGCTAAAAAGTTTGTCTAAAAATTTTCCCTTTTCAACACTAATTTAACCTTAATTGTATATTGAATTTCTCGATTTTCACCGCACAGGAGCGGATTATTCCGCGCCGTAATCGTGCCGGTTTATATGGAGTATCATTTGCCAACTTTTTATTTTTTTTAAGCGCGCGGCAGGCGAAATCCCACAACTTGAAATCGATTTTGCGTGCGGAGGTAAACACGATACAGCCAAAGGCGGGGAAGAAGAACGCAAAATAAACGTGAAGTATTAAGTTTAATAAGGCGCGAAAAAGAGTGCATAATAAAACGCTAAACAATGCGCAAAGCAGAAAACTGCATTGCTAAACAAGGTACGGAACAGGGCATCAAATAAAGGGCCGTATAGCCAGACAAGGCACAGATAAAAAACGTGAAACAAAGCGCAAAATAAATGTGAAACAGGTATGGAACAAGTCGTTAAAGAATATAACAAGGCGCGCAATAAGGCGCAATAACGTGGAAAGTGATAGAAGGTTGTAAACAAATCCGCATTCGGTTCGGAAAATAAAAAACGGCGCGGAAATGAAATTCTGCGCCGCTTTATGAAACGTTATTTTATAAACCTATACGAGCTTGTATTGCGTTGGGTTTGGAATTGGCGCTATCGGCTTTTTGCCGTCGAGCGACAAGTTTTCAGGCAGCAGGCTCAGCTGGGATTTTTCCTTGAACCATGCAGTCTTAATTCTCTTGCCGGCGTAGGCGGCTTCGCGCCCGGCTATCGCGACAAAACACGAGTCCGCGCAAGTCTTCATCGTATTGATGTGCTTGCCTGAGCGTATGGCGCCGAAAAGCGCTTCGTGTTCGCATACGAGGGCGTCCTTTTTCGGCATTTCAGACTTCCACGGCTTCTCGCCGGTTATTGTCTGAATCCCGAAGGTCATGTCGAGCACGCCTTTTGTCCCGTACACTTTTAGCGGGCTGTACGGCGAAGTGCCGTTTTCCTGGCGGCATGCCGCCGTCAAAGATACGCCATTGCCAAATTCAAAATGAGCGTGCGTGTTAGATTGCCTGTCGCCAAGCTGCGGGTAGGGGATATCCGTCTGCCTTCCGCCCGAACCTATGACTTCCACAGGCAGCTTGTCAACCGCCCACAGCGCGAGGTCGAGATTGTGGATATATTGCTCGACAAACTGGTCGCCCGAAGTCCATGTGAATGCAAGCCATCTCAACAGCTGGTATCTGACGTCTTCCGGCACGAGGTTCGAGGGAACTTCGTACCAGCCTGTGAGGTATGTGGGCTCATACCGCAGGCAAACTACCGATGTGATGTCTCCTATCTGCCCGTCGCGGACGCGGTCTATCGCCTCTTTTATTGCGGTGTGGTAGCGCATTTGTGTGCCGCACAGCACGTTCAGCCCCTTTTTGTCGGCTAGGGGAATGAGCTCATTATATATTTTTCTGAGCTGGACGCTGTCGATGCATATCGGTTTTTCGGCGAAGACGTGCTTGTTGGCTTTAAGTGCTTTTTCTATGTGGCTCGTGCGGAATACCGGAGGAGTTACGAGCGCGACTACGTCGGCGGGGGTTTGCAGAACCTTGTCTATCGCATCGAGCCCTAAGAAGGAGGTTTCTCCGCTTACCTTCCAGACGTCTTCCGGCTTTAAGCCTCTGCGTTTTGCAAAGGCGCGGACTTTATTGCCGCAATCTTCTATCCTCTCGGAGTACAAATCGCCTGCGGCGATTATCTCTATGTTTTTGTCGGCGGCGAGCATATTTTGCAAAGCGCCCGTTCCGCGCCCTCCGCAGCCGACTATGGCGATTTTTATCTTGTCGGAGCCTTTTGCCGCGCCAAATGAGAATTTAGGCATTGCCAACGACGCCGCTCCCGCGAGAGCCGCCGTCTTTATGAAATCGTTTCTTGTCATATGTAATCCTCTAATTTTCGGTTTAAAAATTTGCAATATGTTAATAAATTTATGCTCAAATTGCAATACACGCAAGTTATTTTTATTTGAAGCATTTTGACATTGTTATATAAAATACTCTTGCCTTTTGCCTGGTAATGGCAATGTTTGGCGCGTGAAGATTTTTTATCCAAAGGGCTTGGCGGATATATGCGCGATACCGAAATCGCTAATTGGGCGGACTCTCGCGCTCGGCGCGCTTGCCGGAATTTCAGGAGGTGCCGTTCTCGGAGCGTGGCATATTTTATGGCGCGCAATAGGAGTTATGGCGTACGGTTCCGGGCTTGTGTTTGAATCCCGCGGCGCGGCTGCGGCGCATGCTCTCAGGAGCGTCGCGCAGGGGATTGTGTTTTTATTGAACTCGGCGGCGCTATCGTGCGTTGGGCTGGCGGCGGTATGGCTTGCGGTTTACATGGTGTTTAGATTTGCGAGAAATTCCCAAATGCAAAACTTGCAGTATTTTCGCATCTGGGTAGTGGCTCTCGTGCTGGCTTTTCCGCTTTCTATTGCGCTTGACGCTTGGGAGATTTTTGTCGAGGGGGCTCCCGGAGCATTTAAACTTGGCTCCATGATTTTAAATGCCGTATTGTTTGTCGTCTTTTTGGGGCTTGCAAGATTTTCATTCATCGAAAATCCCCCAAAGGGCGGGGGAGCTTGGAAAGAGGAGCTTTCAAAAGTCGAATTTGTAGGGATATTGCGCAAATCGATAAGGGCGCACTACCCGCATTTTAAGCGCAATGCGGTGGTCGCCGTACTGGTTTTTGCGGCAATCGCGCTCGTCGCGGGCGCATAGGCTGTACGGGATTTTTTTAGTAAAAATACGCGCGGGATATTGAGACCGCGCGTTTTTTTTGCTTTGTAGGCGTTTTGGCCGAGAGCGCAAAAATTTTAAGATTTGCCGCCCAGATTTGCATAAAGATGTACGCATATTTCTTTTTCCGATTTAATTCGGCGCGCTGTATGGTTTTGCAAAAGTCTAAGCTACAAGAAAATATTAATTTTTTCGCCGTTCCCGTACTTCGCGCAGAAAATTTTTGCAATTTATTAAAAATGGCGGCTTTAAAATGCGCAATTATTTATGCCGGGAGGCTCCCTGAAACTAATGAGAGACGATAAATCCATAAAAGTATTGACAAAATTTCCGCCCAGTGCGGTAATCAACGCAATTTTTTTAAAAAAGGTTGTTATTATGATAAAGAAAATAGACCATATCGGTGTAGCCGTTAAATCAATTGACGACGCCGTCCCCTACTACGAAAACGCTCTCGGCCTCAAATGCGAAGGAGTCGAAGAAGTTGCGGATCAAAAAGTAAAGACGGCTTTTTTCTCCGTTGGCGGAGTTCATATAGAGCTGCTTGAACCCACCTCTCCCGACAGCCCGATTGCAAAATTCTTGGAAAAGAATCCCCACGGCGGAGTCCACCATGTGGCGTTTAACTCCGACGATATAGTCGCAGACCTCGCCCACGCGAAGGCGGCAGGCGTAGGCCTCATCAATGAAGAACCCAAGATTGGCGCGCACGCAAAGAAAATAGCGTTCCTGCACCCCAAATTCACCAAGGGTGTGCTGACCGAATTTTGCCAGGACGGCGATTGCTCCTGCAAATAGGCACCGCCGCGCTTTGCGCCGCCCCGCGGATTTCCGCAGGGCCGGCCGCATGGCGGCTTAAAAATTTACCGTTAAACATTCATCGCAACCGTATCTTATAAAATGGCAATAGCAAAAAAATTGATGGACGAACTCGCCCGCCGCCGCGAAGAGGCGTACAACGCCGGCGGAAAGGCGAAACTCGAAGCCCGCCGCGCAAAAGGTCTGATGACAGCGCGCGAAAGAATTGAAGCCCTGTTCGACGCCGGGTCTTTCATGGAGTTCGGAATGCACGTTCAACACAACTGCCACAACTTCGGCATGGAAAAGAAGGTGCTGCCCACCGACGGCATAGTATGCGGAATCGGCACCGTCAACGGAAGGCAAGTGGCGGCGTTCAGCCAGGACTTCACTGTCGCGGGCGGATCCTTGGGCTCCAACCACGCCAAGAAAATATGCGATCTTATGAAGTTCGCCGGCGAAAACGGAATGCCCGTAATCGGCGTCAACGACTCCGGCGGCGCGAGAATCCAGGAAGGCGTTGAGTCGCTTTCCGGATACGGAAAAATATTCTGGCAGAACGTAAACCTCTCCGGAGTAGTTCCGCAGATATCCATAATAGCAGGCCCCTGCGCGGGCGGCGCGGCTTACAGCCCGGCTCTTATGGACTTCATCATAATGACCAAGAAAAACTCCAACCTCTTTATCTGCGGCCCACAGGTCATCAAGGCCGCCACCGGCGAGGAAGCCGCGCTTGAAATGTTTGCCACCGCAGACGCGCACGCGACTGTTTCCGGCAACATACACTTGGTCGCCAACGACGACCGCCATGCTCTTGAGCTCGCCACAAAACTCTTGTCGTACCTGCCCTCAAATAATATGCAGGAACCCCCGCACGACTACTCCATTCCGCTCGAAAAGACCTACGATCCCGAGCTTAACAATATCGTTCCGGAAACTTCAAAAGAAGCGCTCGACGTATATAAAGTTATAAACAGGATTGTCGATAACGGCGAATTTTTTGAAATACAGGGCTCCTTCGCCCGCAATATAGTAGTCGGCTTTGCCAGATTCCAGGGAATAGTGGCGGGCATAATTGCTAACCAGCCCGCCTACAAGGCCGGCTGCCTCGACATCGACGCCTCGGACAAGGCTTCGCGCTTTATCCGCACCTGCAACGAATTTAACGTTCCGATTGTGAACCTCGTGGACGTTCCCGGATTTATGCCGGGTCTCGCCCAAGAGCGCGGCGGCATTATCCGCCACGGCGCGAAAATGCTGTTTGCATACGCATCGGCGACAGTCCCGAAGATTACTCTCATAATGCGCAAGGCATACGGCGGCGCGTATCTTGCCATGTGCTGCGTCGATATGGGCGCCGACATGGTCTTCGCATGGCCGACGGCGGAAATTGCCGTTATGGGCGCAAAGGGCGCGGTCAACGTACTTTACGGCAAAGAGCTTAAAACGGCGGAAAATCCGCAGGAGCTCGCTGCAAAGCTTCGCGCCGAGTACAGCGAAAAGTTTGAAAGCCCCTACCAGGCGGCCGAAAAAGGCATGATAACCGACGTTATTGAACCTGCGGAAACGCGCGGGGTCATAGCGCATGCGCTCAGGGCGACCCTCGGAAAGAGGCAGACCCGCATGCCGAAGAAGCACGGCAACATTCCGCTGTAAGGATTATTAATAAGCCCGAAATTAAGGCCAAGTCCGCTACCCGGCTTCCGTAATTACGGTTGCCGAAGCCGTGGCGGGGGGACTAAAAAAAATAGCTTTTGCGCAAGGCGCTTTTCAGGGGCGCATAGCACGGGGGCAATAAAGGCCGCAGAAAAAGGAAAAATTTATGCAAATAATCGCCACATTGATACCGGCACACCCGAACCTCGAGCAGATGTTTATGTTTTCTGCGGTAGGGTTTTTGGTTGTGATTTTCGTTCTGATGTTCTTGTCGTATATGACTTCATTCATCGGAATGTTTTTTGCAATGAAAGAAAAGGGAAAAGCAGCTCCGGCAAAACCGGCCGCCGCCCCTAAAAAATCTGATATCCCCGAGGATCATGCGTTCGCGATTTCCGCGGCGGTGGCGTCGGTGCTCCCCGAATTGAAGGACGAAAGGGCCGAATTGCTCGCCGTAATCTCGGCGGCGGCAGCTGTCGCAATAGAGGAGGAATGCCGCGTTGTCTCGATAAAGCTTGCGCCGCCGGACATGGCTTTTGCAAGGCAGGGAAGAATGCAGATTTTCGCGTCTAAAAATTACATACCCACTAAATTCAATTAAAAAGGAACTATTTATGAAAAAGTTACGCATAACGGTAGAAGGTAAAACATACGAAGTCGAAGTTGAAATACTCGGCTCGAGAATAGCGTCAGTTGCTCCCGCGGCGGCTCCCGCGGCGGCTCCTGCGCCGGTGGCGTCCGCTCCGGTTTCCGCCCCTGTGGCTGCTCCCGCTCCCGCCCCCAAAAAGGCTGCTCCCGCTCCCGCAGGCGCAAACGACATCGTCTGCCCTCTCGCGGCGGTTGTTGTTGCGGTTAACGTAAAGGAAGGCCAGCAAGTTAAAGCGGGCGATCTGCTCGTGACGCTCGAAGCCATGAAAATGAACACTCCCGTAAATTCTCCCGCAGACGGCACTGTCTCGAAGATTTGCGTAAGCGCGGGGCAGAGTGTCAACGAAGGCGAAGTCCTTTTGAGCCTCAGCTAATCTTATTGTGTCCTTTGCGGCATTGACGGGATAAATTTATCCCGTCGGTGCCCGTATTTTTTTTGCCTACAATTTTATTGCAGATTTTTTGTCCTATGTTGCAAAGCCTAATAGACCTTGTTCTCGATACGGGTTTCTTTTACGTAGATTGGCGCATGATAGTCATGTGGGGCGTCGTGTGCGTACTCCTGTATCTGGCAGTTTTTAAACAATTCGAGCCCCTGCTGCTCGTGCCGATAGCCTTTGGCGCATTGTTGGCGAACCTCCCGACAGAGGGTGTCGTCAACAAGCCTGCATCTTATCTGATTGCCCCCGCGGAGGGCACGGTCGTTGAGATGTTTGTGGGCAAGTCCGACAAAGTTTTCGTGCCGCGCGTAGTGCGCCAAATACCGGCGAAAGTTTCCGACATTGTCTCCTCTGAGGCTACGGCGCAAAGCGATGTCGCAAAATATTTTGCTATGATTGAAAAAGTCACTTCCGCGCAGGCGCGCAAGGATACTTTTGAAAAAGCAAAAGGCATTCCTGACTTGGTGTCGGTAGTGCGCCCGCAAAAGGCAAATGCCCAAAGCGAGCTTGAAGCGGCAGAGGCAGAAGCTGTCTTTAACGTCCAATTCAAGGGCAAAAAACTTTCGCTTAAAGGTAAAGACAGGCTCGTATGGGCAACTACAACGGGCGACGTTGACGCGGTTCTCGCTAAGGTCGGCGAAAAAGTATCTAACGGGCAGAAGCTCGTTGACGTTTACAGCGCGCGCACTGGCGGGCTCTATTACTACATTCAAATGGGCGTGCTGCTCGAAATATTCCCGCCTTTGATTTTCCTCGGCGTCGGCGCACTGACAGACTTTGGCCCCCTCATTGCAAATCCGAAAATGCTCCTCTTGGGCGGCGCGGCGCAGTTCGGCGTATTCGCGACTTTCGTAGGGGCAATATTCCTGAACTTCACTTCGCAGGAGGCCGCTTCAATCGGCATTATCGGCGGCGCGGACGGCCCGACCTCCATCTTTATATCAAATAAGCTCGCTCCGCACCTCTTGGCGCCGATAGCGGTTGCTGCATACAGCTACATGGCGCTCGTGCCGATTATACAGCCGCCGATTATGCGCCTGCTCACAACCCAAAAGGAACGCAAGATACGCATGAAGAGCTTGCGCAAAGTAGGAAGGCTTGAAAAGTTGATTTTCGCGTTGGTTGTCACCATTTTCTGCATACTTCTCGTACCCGACGTTTCGGCGCTAATCGGAATGCTGATGCTCGGCAACTTCATCCGCGAGTGCGGAGTTTGCGAAAGACTTAGCAAGGCCGCGCAAAACGAGACAATCAATATTGTCACCGTATTCCTCGGCACGTCCGTCGGCATAACAATGACAGGCGACAGATTTATCCGCGTCGACACTCTGTCGATTCTCGCCCTTGGCGTTGTCGCGTTCGGATTCTCCACGGCGGCGGGCGTATTGATGGCAAAGTGCATGAACCTTTTCTTGAAGGAAAAGATAAACCCGCTAATCGGTTCCGCCGGCGTTTCCGCCGTGCCTATGGCGGCGCGCGTTTCGCAAGTTGAGGGGGCTAAGGCAGATCCTGCAAACTTCCTGCTGATGCACGCAATGGGGCCGAATGTGGCTGGCGTTATCGGAACGGCTATGGTTGCCGGGTTCTTTATCGCAACCCTCACAAACCATTGATGCTTTTAGCGGGCGGGGCGGCTTGTTTCGGCGTCCGCCTCGCCCGGTAAATTTTTAAACAATTACACATCTAAAAATGAGCTATAAAAATCTCACTCCCGAGGAGGCAGCAAGCCTCATTCAAAATGGACAGCAAATCGCGTTTAGCGGATTTACCCCCGCGGGCGCAACAAAGGCTATACCGTCAGCCATCGCGGCAAAAGCCGAAAAAGAACACTCAGAAGGAAGAGAGTTCAAAATTGCCGTTGTGACGGGCGCTTCCTCCGGAGACTTGTGCGAAGGCGTGCTTGCAAGGGCAAAGGCTATAAGCTATCGCGCGCCGTACCAGACTAACGCCGACATTCGCGCGGGCGCAAACTCGGGCGAGATACGCTATACCGACCTGCACCTGTCGATGACCCCCCAGTATATGAACTACGGCTTCATGGGCAAGTTCGATTGGGCGATAGTCGAAGCGGCCGACGTCAGCGACAACGGCGAAATACTCTTGACCACTTCAGTCGGCATCTCCCCCACTGGATTGAAGCTTGCGGACAAAATATTGATAGAGCTCAATGCCCACCAGTCCAAGGAGTTGTACGGAATCCACGACATTTACGAAACGGCTAACCCGCCTTTCCGCCGCGAAATACCGATATATTCCGCCGGCGACAGAATCGGCTCTCCGGTCGTGAAGGTCGATCCAAAAAAGATAGTCGGCATTGTCTATACCGATATGCCCGACCAAGTTTCGCCCTTTAAGCCCACAGACCCTGTCACGCAGAAAATCGGCCAAAATGTTGCGGACTTCCTCGCGGCGGAAATGAAGGCCGGCAGAATTCCCCCGCAGTTCCTCCCAATCCAGAGCGGCGTTGGAAATATCGCAAATGCGGTTTTGGGAGCTTTGGGTGAAAACCCCGACATTCCGCAGTTCAGCATGTACTCGGAAGTCTTGCAGGACTCAGTGATTGAACTTATCGAGCACGGGCACATCAAGTGCGCTTCGGCGACATCGCTTACTTGCACGGCGGCTAAAATAGACGAAGTTTACCAGAACATAAAATTCTTCAAGGACAAGCTCGTCTTGCGCCCGCAGGAAATATCGAACAGCCCCGAGGTTGCGCGCAGAATAGGCGTAATTTCGATGAATACTGCCATTGAAGTTGACTTGTCCGGCAATGTAAACAGCTCGCACATTATGGGCAAAAACATAATGAACGGTATCGGCGGCAGCGGCGACTTTACGAGGGCGGCTTATTTGTCCATATACACTTGCCCGTCGGTTGCAAAAGGCGGCCTGATTAGCGCAATAGTCCCGAACGTTTCGCACTGCGACCACACCGAGCACAGCGTAAATGTCATTGCGACCGAAAACGGCGTCGCCGACTTGCGCGGCAAAACTCCGATAGAGCGCGCCCACATCATTATAGAAAAATGCGCCCATGAGGACTACAAGCCGATATTGCTCGATTTCTTGAAATCCGTTCCTTGCGGCCACACTCCGCTTACGCTCTCGAAGGCCTATGCCATGCACGAAGCCTTCCTCCGCGAAAAGGATATGCGCAAGGCGCAATTCTAACATTCGCTTTCGAGCGGCAGTTTTAAGTTCTTTTTTCCCAAGCGCGGCTTTTGCCGCGCTTTTTTTGTCGCGCTCGAATTTTTATAATTTTTGCAGGGTTTTTTGCGGAAGCAAACTTGCGTTATGTTATTTTTTTTACTCGGCGGAAAATTTTTTCGATTGCGCAATGGCGGGCGGTTATGGCCTTGCCGCAAATTTGTGCCAAATATGCGATATTTTCTTGTAAGCATAAACGCCCCGCGGGCTTTTTATCGCTTCAGGTTTCCTAATAAAATCGAAATAGGAGTTTCGGATTGCATAGTAGATTTTCGTCTCTTGCGCACCTTGGGGTAATATTGTAAATTTTGCTGCCATTATGGAAAATGTTCCCCGTAGGCCGTGACACGATGCTGAAGGCGCAAAATAGAAATGCGCGCTTGGTTTACTGTGGGCGGATTCCAAAGATAGTCTTTACAAAGGGGGCGCAAATGTTAATTATACGCGGTATGCAGAAAATTTTTATAGCAATCATAGCGTCTGCCGCCGCGTTCGCGTCGGCGTGCTCGGCATCTTCCGAAAAATCGGCAAACCGCGAATACGTAAAGGCTTCCGCAAATGTCGTAAAAGCGGAGCAGGCGTTTGAAAAGGCGGACTATAAAACCGCGAAAGAACTTTGCGACGAGGCGGTCTCTATTGTACATCAAATAATAGAAAACTATCCGGAATCTGCCATCTCATTAAAGGTAATGACGGATCCGACCACCCTTATCGGCCCGGTAACCTATCGGGATTTGACGTCAAAAGTAATGCCAAAACTTCAACAACTCAACAACTCTGTTTCCTCGGATATCGGGGTTTTGTGGCCGGTTATCGTAAATATGGGCTTGGGAGAAAATGTCGTAGACGCGGCGGCACTCGCGCAGATCTCAAAAGACAAGGGCGAGATTTCTGCTGAAACTTTGAAGCTCATACATTCCAAACTCGCCGCAGCAACTGAAAACGTTGAAGACAAAGTTCGCATTGAAAATGGAGATTTATCGGAATATATTTCGAGGTATATCAATCTTTCCGGATTGCAGCCTTCCGGCAAGGCACTGGGCGCGCCTAAATTTAAAAATTCAAAAAAAATTCCAAAAGCTGAAAAAATTGCCGACAAAGCTGCTTTTCTATCGGAATCAAGAACTCAGGCGGCAATGGTCGCGTACGATATAAATGTGATTCCCGTTTTGCATAAAAAGGCGGTCTCCGCAAAAGCTTCCGACGAAAAAACCTTTGAGGAGTTTAAAAAAATTCTCGATACGGCTCTTGAAAACGTGTCGAAAATAAACGCGGTACAGATACGCGACAAAGCCTATGCCGGCATGTCTGTTTTATTTGCCGATGCTGGAATGGAAAATAAGGCTGTTGAGGTGGCGCGCAGGGTTTCGGATAATAAGCTTTTTGAGGATATTTTCTCCAAGATTGCCGATTCCGCCGTAAATTCCGAAAATTATATGGACGCCATTGCGCTTGCTTCGCGCATGCCGGAAGGCAGACAGAAAAACGACTTTCTCGCCGAACTTGCCGCGGGCGTCGCTAAACGCGGATATTATGAGGCGGCCTTTTCAATAATAGATTCCATAAAAGACGCGTCCGCCCGCGACTATTCCTATGCGGCAATAGTTGTGTCTGCCGCTGGAAAAAATCCAAAGGCCCTCGCCAAGGCGGCGGCGAAAATCAACCTCGAAAATACCAGTGCATTGGAGAAAATATCTCCCCTTTGCGCGGCTATTAAAGAACGGAACAAACAGAGTGGCAATGATTGCAAAGCGGCCGCCTTGGCTGATTTTGCGCGAATGGTAGGCGCCAGCGATAAAGCCCTTTGCCAAAAAATCAATTCCGCAGCCATTGAAGCACTTAAAGATGAAAAGCAGATAGACCCAAAAATTGGGAATGCAATAGTGCGCAATCTCTATGACTTCTCCGGGCCGGCAGAGGCGGTCAATTTCATATACGAAAATGCTTATAAATATTCAATAATCCCAATATGGCAGCTTTGCGAAATATCTTCCGCAGCCGCCAAATCCGACCCCCAGACGGCAAGAAAAGGCTTTGAGCTTGCTGTTGGCAAGTGTTCGGGAAACGACGAAATACTTTCGGTGGCTTGGTTTGTATCGCTGTCAAAATTGCCGAATGAATCGAAAGTCCAGATAATAAAAAAATATCTCCCGGTGTTTGATAAATAATTGCAAATGGGATTTCCGATATGCCGTTTGCAGTGCGCCATACGGTTTTAGGCAAATTGTTGGCGTTTTTGCCGAATCCCATAAAATGTTTTGTGCCGCGCTTTTTTTAGGCTCTCAATTTGCGCGGCAGATTCAGGCGCGAAACAGGGAGGGCGTTCTTGCTATATCTTTTTATGTACAACTGCGGGGTGGGGAATTGATTTAAAAATATGAATTTCAAAACCCGCCGCGTTTTCGGATTGTTTTATATGGACTAAGTCTCATGGCCTTTCAAAATATGCGCTTCTAAAACCGCCGCATATTTTATTTAAATATTCACAAAAACAGGGCTAAGCAGTGGTTGGGAGTGAGCCAATTTATGTTTTTTTTGCGTCGGATTTTTTATCTATATAGGATAAATTAGTAAGCTTTTTGCGTAGATTCTTAAACCTTTCAAACACTTTCCGCATCTCGCAACAACACACACACTATGGATTGAATTTCTCCTCTTTCTCTCCAGGCTCGCCCAAAACGGATTTTGGCTTTTATTGGCGCCGCCAAAGTAATTTTTTAATAAAGAGAAGTGTCAAGGCTTATGCCTTCATAAACAGCGGTACGTCCCAAAATTTTTATTCAATACTCCAAACCGCGCGGGCTTATACAGTAACGCCGCAAGTTTATGGGTATTCCCGCCAAGCTACAAGCCGCCCGATTGATTAAATCGCTATTTTGATGCCGGCACATTCGGGGAGAGCAGAAGCAACTTTGAGCGCGGGAGCGTAGGGACTACCCCTCTTGAACGCAGCTGTTCCTCTGTCTTCCTCTGCGACTCTTCCGCTTCTATTCTTAGGCGTTCAAGCTCAGACTGCCTCTTTTTCAGCCTTTCAATTTCGGCTTCGCGCTGGGCGAGCAGATCCTGCATTCTTGCAATTTCTATATCTCCTGAAGATTGCTTTTTCTTTTTAAGCTCGTCGAGCGCAGACTTTGCGTCGGCGACTGCCAGCCTTAAAATATCCCTCTGCTTTTGGAGTTCTTTGGAGGCGTTTTCGGCGGCGATTCTCGCATCGGCTTCGCGCTCGAGCTGCGCGTTTAGGTTTTTTACAAGCTCCTTCTGGGTAAGCTCGCTCTGCCTCTTAGATTTCTCGAGCATCTCGCGCGCTTGCTTTACTTTTAGCATGTTCGCCTCTGCGCTTTGCTTCGCTATTTTGCTTAAACGCTCGGCTTCCTCGGCTCTCTGTTCGGCCCGTTTTTTCATATCGTACACGAGCGTCTGCGAGGCTATGTTCTCCGCCTCCAGCGCCTTTGACTGCGCCCGCTCCTTGCCGTATTTAAAAAAGAATACGACCGTTGTGAATGCCAGCAGGCATATCGCGAGTATAAAGGTGTTTTGAAGCTCCTTCATTTTTAGCAAGGCATACAAAACTAAGAAGGCAGAAGTCGTTTGCAATTTTAAAATCCCGTTTGCGGAGATTTTTCCTTTTATGCTTGAAAGCCCGCGAAAGCGCATCTAACGGTTTTTATATGCATAGATTCGACCACGAGGCAATGAACACAAAACTGGATCTGCTGATTTGCGGCGCAGACCATAAATACGCGCTTTCGGCCGCCGCCGAATGCTTTGACAAGGTCGATATGCTCGAAACGCTTCTTAGCATGTACAGGGAGGGAAGCGATATCGACATGATAAATTCGTCGCCCGTAGGGAGCGTAGTAAAACTCTCCTGCGATGCGTGCGACTGCCTTGTCGATGCCTTCGCCGTTTCATCTATTACCGGAGGCGCGATAGACGTGTCTCTTGGCGACTACTATTCCAAAATGAAAAAAGGCGCCCCTAACAGCGTGGAATTAAAGCGTGGAAAATTTGAAATTGATCCCGAAAATTTTTATATAAAAAAAGTGGCCGACGGCAAAATAGACTTGGGCTGTATCGGGAAGGGGTACGCGGTGGATAAAATGGTGGAAATCTTGCGCGAAACTTGGGAAATTGAAAATGCTTTTATTAGCTTTGGAGGAAGCTCGATATTCGCGTTTGGCAAGCCGGAGGATTCGGACTCGTGGCGCGTTAACCTTTCAAAAGATATTTCATTCGACATTCCGCCTTCCGGAATGGGAGTCGGCGCTTCAGGCGTTGCCGTGCAGGGCGAACATGTATTTGACGGCCGCACCGGAGAGGTTCCCGAGCACCAGCCTTTCAGAACCTGGGCTTTTGGAAATTCCGCGGCATTTGCCGACGCATTTTCAACTGCGTTTATGATTCTTGGGCGTTCAGAAGTTGAAAAAATCTGTGCGCAAACCGGCATGCGCGCCGCCTTTCAGGAGACTGAAAGCTCGGAACCGTTTTTTTTATGATTTATTTCCTTTGCCTAATCTGGGGCGCTAGTCGGGCGAATGTAAAAACCGCCCAGCAAAGGAATTTTCCACGGCGTATCGGGCGGGGCTTTTCCCAATAAATTTTTACATCGCGCAGGGTTGCTTTTAAACGCTGCGGCTGCGAAGCTTGCAGGTTTAAATATCGCCGCGCGATATTTTTCGCGGCGGGAATTCCAATAGTTTTTTTGCCGGCGCAAATTTGCGCGGGCTGCGGCAAGATTTTTTTGCGATAAGTATCTTTAATGTGGGAAATTCGATGAACTCTGTTTTGCGCGAGCCTGAAAGCGCGGCAGGCAACGCGAAACCGCTTCCGGAACGTTTTAAATATTGACCTTTTTTTAGTTTCGAAAAAAATAACCAACATATGAACGGAAAAACATATCTCATAGGAATGGTTGCCGCCGCACTCATGGCGTTTCAGGTTTCAGCCGAGACTTTTAAATTGTCATCTCCCGACGGTAAATTGCAAGCGGAAGTGTCCGACGGCGCAAAGCTGACACTCAACATCTCTGCCGACGGCAAAAAACTCCTCGACAATGTCGAGTTCGCAATGCTCACCGACAAGGGCGATATGGGCAAAAATTCCACTGCGCTTTCCTGCGACTATTCAAACCACAGGGGAACGATTGACACGGTCTGGGGAATAGAGAAGTCGGTAAAGGACGAATACAATCAGATGGTCATAAACTTTAAAAAATTTAAGGTGGTCGTGCGCGCGTTCGACGACGCCGTCGCGTATAGATTCGTCTCCAATCTCGGCGACGGAAAAATGATAGTCAACGACGAAACCTTAAACATTCCGCTCTCCGATTCCGACAAGCTCATTGCCCACATTGAAAAGGGCGTGCAGACTTCTTTTGAAAAACCGTACACGCGCCTAACTTTCGGCGAGCTTAAAAAGCAAAATCCGCACAGCGTATCGCTGCCGCTTATCGTAGATAAAGGGTCGGCAAAAATAGCGCTTGTCGAATCGGACGTTTCGAACTATCCGGGCCTGCGCGTAGCGGCGGGCAAGAACGGCGCAGTATCCAAAATTTCAAAATATCCGAAAGCTTTTAAGGTAAAGGTTCACAACCGTTTCGCCAGCGAATTTGAAGATTATATCGCAAGCACTGTGGCTTCCCGCGAATTCCCATGGAGGGCTTTTATAGTCGCGAGAAACGACTCGGATTTGGCTGACAACCAGACGGTTTTCAAGCTCGCAAAACCCTGCGCGATATCCGACACATCGTGGATAAAACCCGGCTCTTGCGTATGGGAATGGTGGAACAACTGGAATTTGCAGGGTGTCGATTTTGAGGCCGGTATAAACGAGCAAACATACCGCTATCTTATAGACTTCGCCGCCGAAAATTCAATCCCCTATGTATTGTTCGACGCCGGCTGGCTCACCGGAAAAGATGCGGGCGAAATGGTGGAAACCGACGAAAAGCTCGCGGAAGGCAAAACCTTTATCGATGTCAAAGGTTTAATCGACTACGCAAAATCCAAAGACGTAAAAGTCATATTGTGGGTTTTGGCTAAATCCATGGAAAAATATCCGCAAAAGGCTTTCGACGTGATGAAGGGCTGGGGCGCCGACGGACTTAAAATAGACTTTACCGACCGCGACGACCAAACCGCAATGGAATTTTATGAAAATATGGCGCGCATGGCTGCAGAACGCCAAATGGTCATCGATATGCACGGTTGCGCAAAGCCCGTCGGACAATTCCGCACATGGCCGAATCTCATAAACTTTGAGGGAGTCCTCGGCGGGGAGGTCAATAAATGGTCCAAGGCAATTACGCCTTCCCACAATATAGACTTGGTCTTTACCCGCATGCTTATGGGGCCAATGGACTACACCCCTGGCGGACTCAGAAACACTGCAAAAGGCGATTTCAGCCCCTGCTACAACTTCCCGGAAGTTCAGGGTACGCGCGCGCATCAAGCTGCCATGTATGTTGTGTATTTTGCGCCCCTGCAAATGCTGTGCGACTCGGCATCTGAATATTTGAAATCTCCCGAGATACTAAAATTTATGGCTGAGACTCCGACCACATGGGATGAAACCAAGGTATTGGAGGGCAAGATAGGCAAATATGTTGTAATTGCGCGCAGGCATGGAAAAGACTGGTACATCGGCGGTATGTGCGACTGGGACGGCAAAGAGGTCGACATAGACTTGTCCAAAATTCTCCTGCCCGACACGGAGTACAAGGCCGAAATAATAAGCGACGGCGCCAATGCCGGAAGGGTCGGCACAGACTTCAAGTATTGTGTGAAATCTCTCACTTCCGCCGATAAACTTAAACTCAAAATGGCTCCTGGCGGCGGTTTCGCTGTAAAGCTCAGCCCCAAGAGTTTTGAGATCTTTGGCCTCGAAATATTCTAACCGGCATAGCATATTTTGAATTGGCGCGGACGATTTTGAAGTCCGCGCTTTTTTTTCAGAAAAAGTTTGCGGAAATTAGTCGGCGCGGTTTCTCTTGTTAAAAATGGTTTCCAAGAGGCATATTATAATAGACGGGTGGAATGTTGTGCGTTCCACTCCGGATATGGAGCGCATATTTTTAAAGCGCGGCCTCGACGCTGCCCGCGAAGAGCTGTGGCGCATAGTTGGACCCATGCACGACTACGGCGGAACGCGCATTACGATAGTTTACGACGGCTCAGGCTCAGATATATCGGTTGTAAGGCGCAATTCTATTGATACGCTTGCCGAAGTTTTTACGCCGTCGCATATGACAGCCGACGAATTGATAGAACAGCTCTGCGCTACTTCCCGCAACCCGGGCTCCATAATCGTGGTGTCGCGCGATAACCTTCTGCGCCTTACGGCAACGACCTTCGGCGCAACTGCATTGTCGCCAGACAAACTCTTTGAAAGTGCGGCGGATTCGGCAAAGGCTCTGTCTAAATCCTTGCAGGATTCAAATTCACGCGCCGAGCGCGAATGGAAATCTTGCGGGGCTTTCTCTGCGCTCGACCCTTTCGAATTGCAAATCCGCGATGCAGTGCGCCGCGCCGAAATAATATCGAAGCATATGAAAAAGCGGCGCAAGCGCCTCGCCTCGATTATAGAAAAGGCCGACTCCAAAAAGACAGGAGAATCTGTAAAGGAGGTTTTCTCAAGCTCTCTGCCAAAAAAGAATAAATTTAAAACGCAGCTGAAATCTTTCGATTCTCTTCAAATTCCGCAAAAGAAAAAAAACTTTAAGGAGCCTAAGCTCGCCGATGAAAACGATGTTGCAAACGTTCCGTTTTCGGAATTATTGCGGCGGGCGACGTCTGGTAAATCCTATACAGAGAATGGAAAACTTTTTGAAAATTCTAAAAAATCGCGCAAAAGAAACCGAGGATAGGCATTCCGCAGCTTAACGGTAAAGAGTACGCAATTTAACGGTAAAAAGCGGGCTATTGTATCGCGCGTATAATTTATTTGTTAAGTTGCATGTTGAAGGTGCGGCGGATTGCGGAAACAGGGATTTTTCAAAAATAAAGGTCGTACGTATTGTATATAATTGCAACAAAGTTTACTCCAAAAAGCATGCGGAGAATTTTGTGTAAAATAAATGAACGCCAAAGCTCTCATTTCTTTTCATTGTCCGTAAAAAGCCTCCATTCCATCGCAAGATTGGTAAATTATTTCTAAATTTTTCAATGCGGGAAAATTTTTTTCCCTATCTTCCACGCCTATATCGCAAAAAATTTTCCATCAACTTCTGAATTTCATCGCGCCTATCCTAATCAAAAAAAATCTCCCATTTCGGGAGATTTTTTGCGCATAGGCCGAGGCAAAATATATTGCCAAATTATTGCTTGGATTCTGAAGTTTCCTTCGAGCCTTCGTTTGAAACTCCGCTCTCAGGATTCTCACAGGGTTTGTCCCCGACTGTTTCCGGCGCGCTATTTTCCTGTGCGGAAGAATCGTCACAAGGTTCTTCTTTGGCAGATTCTGCGGCAACACCGCCATTTTCCTGCCCGGCGCCTTCAGACGAAGATTCGCATTGGCATTGCGGGGTCTCGCCGGATTCCGACTCTCCACATTCCGCTTCGGCTTCCGTATTTTTCTTTGCCGGCATTATGGGTTCGTCTCCGGCTTTTGCGGCCTCGGCTTCCAAATCGGCGGTATGGGACTTGTCCTTCGGCTTCGGGAGGTATGGATTGGCTTGAAGGGTTCCGTCGGAATACTCCACTACATAACCTTCGGAGACCAACCACAAGAGCTCGCTCCACACCGAGGATAGCTGCGCCTTCGTTTCTTCGGAAAGCTCCGCGGATTCGGAAGGCTTTTGCGAATCCAGAGTTTGGGCTCCTTCTGTGTTCTGCTGTGCAAGGCTCTTTGTTTCAGTCTCCGATTTCGGAACATCGAGGCCGAGGTATTTGTACGGAAGGTCCGCCGCGCTGATTGCGGGATTTGCCGATATAAAATCGAAAATCTTTTGCGGAACTTCCGAGAGGCTCTCTCCCTCAAAAATAAACTTGCGCTTTATCACAGATACGTATGCAAAACCCTTGCTGCCGCGCTTGTAGATTGTAAATCCTGAGCGGCGCAAGCGCCCGCGCAAATTGTTCGCAGTGACAATCGGGAATTTTTTCTGTTTTTTGCAGGCTTCTTCTATATTCTTGCGTATTCTTCCAAACGGAAGTTTTGCGACATATTCGCCGCGCAGCCTGACTTGCTCGTATGTCTTTACAAGCTCGCTCCCGTATTTCTGTGATATGTAGGCAAAGGCGGATTCGCGCGTGTCGAAGCTCTCGGGGGCGCCCTCTTGCGGCTCTTTAAGTTTGAATACCGTCTTTTTCTTCATCATTTCAAGCCATGCGGATATTTGCTCCTTGTCGCGCACGCTTTCTATCGAGGCGCAGAATTTTTCAAACGGCATTTTCGGGAATTTGCGGTTGTGGTATTCGCGCAGAAATTCTCCGTACCTATGCCAGTTGGGAGCCCCGAGGAGGTCTCCTGTAATTGAGCACCTGTTCACTACTTGAAATTCTCCCTTTGGCGGTTCGGCGTCTATCTCCTCGGTGTTGAAGAGTTCTTCGAGCTTTGCTTCAAGGGCGGCCGATTTTGCCGACGCCTCGTCGTCGAAGGGCAGGTTGAGCGGCTGCGCACAGTAAAGGGGGGCGGATTTCCCGTCGGCGTCCGGCAGATTCTTTGCGAGAACCACAAACCTTTCCGGCTTTTCAAGAATTATCTCGGCGATGTCGAAGAGCTGGTATGTGCGCTTCGAGGCTTTCATTATGTCGGACAATTTATTAAACGGGGCGTCCTCCGGATAGAACAAGACCTCCATTGAAAAAACGAAAGGCTCCTTCTTCGCTTTTTTATCGAATGGTTTTTGGCGCTTTTTAAAAGGCTTGTCCGAAGAAAAGCGCTTCTCGGAGTTTTTGTCGTCTCGCGGCGGGAACTGGCGCTTTTTAAATTCTCCGCCTTCGCGCTGCCTTCCGGAAAAGCCGCCTTCGCGCGGTTTCCTGAAAGCCCCCCCGTCGCGTCTGGGCCCTTTGAAGTCTCCGCTTTTGCGCGGCGTGAAGTTTTTGGGGGATATATTGGAACTCGGTGTCCAAGCCGTGGCGAACTGAATGTTGGAAAGTTCGCTCAGATCGACTTGTTCCGTTTTATTCTCCGGTTTATTTTCTTGTTCGGACATCTCTTGTGATGTTTTGTTGTTATTGGAAGCGTTCCCATTTTTTGGGCTCGCGAATTTATATTTTTTTTGGTTGGGCAATTCAAACATTTTTAACGCGAAAGGCAAAACATTTCTTTCATATAAATAAGGCGGGTTGTAGAATTTTTCCGCGGTTAGCAATAGTCTGCCTAATTGCTAAAAAATTTAAAATACCAGCGCTTTTTACGATGGAAAAAAAGTAAAAAAAAATACTTGTATTGTTGCGGAGTTTATTTTACTTTCTTTGCACAATCAGAAAAAACCTTTCTTCTACTTAAAGGAAATATACCATGAAAGTTTTAAATTATATCGCAATCCTCGCAGTTCTCTCCGTAAGCGGAATGCTCGGCGCCCAGACGGCCGCCACCCCCGCTCAAACAGCTCCCGCTTCGGCGACTAGCGAAGCCAACGGCGTTCGCGTACAGACAACCGTAAACAATAGGGAAATAAACGTGAGAGTCGACGCGCAGAACAGCAGCGTGTTGGCATCCTCGCAGGATATGCTCAATAGGATTCTCGCGGAAACTACCAAGGCTACCGGTACAGACACCCTTCATGGTAAAATCTTCAATTCTTTGATTTCCGCAGTAAAATCTACTTTGGCGGATCCTAACCTCCCCGCGAGGACTCCCGTCACTGTCACGGCTTCCATAAGGCCCGACACTGAAAATTCGTACGTTTCCAACATGTCTGTTGAAATGAACGGCGAAAGATACGCTTGCGACGCGAGGTCAACAGTTAATGCGGACGAAAGCATAACTACAACCGGCAATGTAACGGCGACCAACGAAAATGGCGAAACCAGAACAAACGCTGTCGTTCTTGCAGTCCGCCCGAATGGCGACATCACCGGTTCAGTTGGCAACAGTTCAATCGCTGAAAGAACTCTCGCTGCCCAGACAAGCGAATTCTTGGTACTTCCCCAGTCGAAGGCCAACCAGAGAGATTCCCACACTTCGACAACTTCATCTATTGTTCCGGACAATTCAATGTTGATCTCCGGACAGAGGTAATCTCCCTTCAATGCAATAGCCGCTTGCTTATATGCGGCTATTGAAATCAAAAAGTGTATATTTCCCACATAGGAATCGGAGCATTGGCTCCGATTTTTTTTGCCTAACAGAATATTATTGCAAGTTATGGCGCATTAAAATAGCGTTTAAGAATGAAACATTTTAGCGGGAAACGTCTGCTTACAAAACTTGTAGCGATATTGGCGCTCGGACTTTGCGCCTCCGCCTTGCCCGCGTATAAATATGTATATTCCGTCTTGAGGGAATCCGACAGGTACGGTGCCGAACTTGGCGGCGCGCGTATTTTGCAGGGGCTTGCAATACTCTCCCATTTTACATTGTCTGGCAGTGTCTCAGGCGAGGCTTCTGCGGCTTCCGCAAAGCGCGCTATTTCCGATGCAAAAGCCTCCATTTCAGCCGGCTGCTCTCAGATACTGCGAACTTCGTCTTACCTAAAACAGGCTTCTCCCGAAAAACATTCAAACATATCGACAATTTACACGCAGGAATCTTTGGACGCATTCGATTCGTCGCGAAATAAAGCGTCTATTTTGTTGGATATGTCAGACGGCGCATTGGTTGCCGGCGGGCTTTATTCAGATCCCGCAACCGACAGATACCTGCTTGTAAAAATTTGCGGAACGTATTTCCCCAAAATATATTCCGGATTATTCAGGCTGCAAGTTGAAACTTCCATAGACGGGGACAAGTCCCAACTGTCGATAATTCGCGATGAACTTCTTGACGATATCGAAAACTTGTCTGCCGCTCTCCGAACTCTCTCTTCCAATTTTGAGAGCGCCAAAAGCATACGCGCATCTTCCGAAAAAATCCTTCAAACCGGAACGGCGCTTACGGACTCGATATTTTCCGAGGAATTTAATCCGGACGAAATAGCAAAAAAGATGTCGGTCTTTGAAACTCTTTGCGCGCAGACTTGGATTTATTGCTCTGGGGTGCTTGTGGATTCGCTCTCTGGCGCATTGCATAACGCGCATTTGCAGCTGGCCTATTTCTTGGCGGAATACGCGTTGTTTATAATATTTCTATCTTCCGCCGCAATGATAATAGCGCTGGGAGTTCGCAAAGCTGCAGCGCGGACGGCTCTGCTTGCGCGCTCCTGCATATCTGGTTCGGCCGAGGACGCAAAAGTTGATTATTACGCATCTGCCGCACTTTTCGGGCGCGAGTTCAAAACAATAGATTCATACATTCTCGACGCGCTTGAAATGCGCGAGCGGCTGCTTGATATTTCCAAAAAACTTTCGATTATGTGCGTTTCAAGCCGCAACGAGATAAGCGCGGCAGTGTCTTTAAATTCAAAAATCCTTGAATATGCCGATTCCGCATTGGAGGAATTGGAAAAGAATGTTTCGGGTCCCGAACTCTACGGCGGAGCTTTAAAGGCTTCCCGCAGAATTTCAGAATTGGTCTCGGAACTCTCTGAGGGATTGCCGCAAAAAGAGGTCGTTGCGGGCGGCTTTTCAAAAATAATATCGGCGCAGTCGCAGGCTGTGCAATCGGCGGACGAATCGGCGGACTCGGCAATAGAATCCGTCGGGTCGCTCGGGAGGCTTGCGGGCGAAATAGCGGCGATAGCGGACAGGGCAAATCTTATTAGCCTAAATATGTCAATAGAGGTAGGGAAGTCCGGAAATGCCGGAAGCGGACTTTCTATTTTGGCGGAGCAGATAAAGCTTCTGGCCAAGCGCACGGGGGTTGTTGTTATGGATATGGAGAAGGCGGCGGGCGACTGCGGAAATTGTTTGAACGCCGTGAAGGCAAAGATTTCCGCGCTTTCGGCTCCACTTTCGCATTTTAGGCGCGAGGCTGACAAAATGTTGGAGTCTATTTCCTCCATTGAAAATTCTGTGACATCCCTTTCATATTCTGCGGACAATATCGAAGGGCTTGCGGGATCGTCTGAGATGGGAACTTTATCGCTCCGTTTAAAAGACGCTCGCGGGGCGGTAGCAAAAGCGGAAAAGGCTCTCGCGGAGCTTTCGAGAATATCGCAAAATGCGGCTCCGCTTCTTGGCGAAATTTCAAAGGAAATATCAGCTTTTAAATAAAATCTTACGCTTGCAGCATTGGTGGATAAAAAATTTTTTGAGTTTCCAAAAATATTTTTCGCCGGTTGGCTGTTTCTTGTATAATTCAAAAATTCTGTTATGCTTAAGCGCCAAAAACGGCTGGCATTTTTTGCGTTGAAGCGGAGGAAAATGATGGCTGTATTGCAGGTTTAACTCTTATTTTACCGATGGTTTTACGCCAATTTTAGAATAACTATTAAAATATGCCGAGAGGATTGTGGAAGGCGCGCGATGCAAATTGTTGAGCCCGTGCCCCGAAAATTTACTTGGCGAATTTCCATGTAAAATTTTTTGCGGAGTAAACCGTAAATAAGCGGACATCCCCTAACAAACTGCAAAAAAAATACGCCAAATAATTGCCAAGTATAAAGTATGGAATTTTATGCCGCATCTTTCCGCGCAGTTTGCTTAGGGCCATTATTTGGATATCAATCCGTGGCTGATTCCAAGTATGCTCAAAACTATTCCAACCGCGAATATCAAAACCAGCGCGAATGCCAATGCAAGCGCAACCCCGCCAAGTGCGCCGGTTGAAAGCTTTATCCGCCTGTTCAGCGATTCAGAGTGCGATTTCCCTATTTCCGCGAATGCCGATACAAGGCTGCCGGTGCGCTCGCCTACGGAGACAATATCAATGTCCTCCTCGTCTATAATTCCAAATTTCTTCAAAGCGGCCGATATAGGGGCGCCGTCGTTTACGGCAACTCTAAAACTTTGTATTCTCGACCGCATTAAAGAGTTCTTTACGGACTTTTCGGCGAGCCTGAATGTCTCGGTAGTATTTACGCCGGAAGCGAAAAGAGTCGATGCGAGCGTCGAGAATCTGCATAGGTCGGAGTCTGAGGCGATTTTCCCTATCACCGGTATTTTCAATAGAAATGCGTCAGTTTTTAAAAGCCCTTCTGGAGTCTTGCGCACGAGTTTGACAGCGATAAATGCGATAACGACAAGGGCGGCTGCAATCGGAACACCCGTCGTAAGCACCGAGCCTATCGTTTTCATAAGCACAATGGGCCCGTTTTCTCCCGCGCCGATATTCGACATCATAGACTCTATCCGCGGCAGCATGAAAAATAGAAACAGCAACACGACTCCGGAGGCCATAACGCATAGAAAAACCGGATATGCGAGGGCCGATATTATTGTGCGCCGTAGTTGCCTTCGCGCCTCTATGTAAGATATTATGTTTTCAAAGACAAACCCGAGGTTGGCGGTCGTTTCGCCGGCTTCGACAAGGTGCGTTATGCAGGGGTCGAAAAGGGCGGGGTACTTTTTTAGAGCATCGGAAAGCGTCCGGCCTTCGCTTAGCTCCTTGTAAAGTTCGCGGCAGAGGACTTTTGTACGCGCGTCAAGGGATCTTTGGGCGAGGGATTTTAGCGCGTCGCTGACAGGCATTCCCCCGCCGCCGCAGAGCTGGAGAAGCTTTTTAAAGAATGCAAGCGAAGTCTTTTCTCCGCCGAGATTTATTTTTGAAGCGTCGGATTCCGAGCTTTTCGAAGGTTCGGATGCGCCCGCCGAATCCGCCCTCTCGGCTGAGACGGGAACTAGCGACATTGCCCTGAGCTTGTTGCACGCGTCTTTATAGTCGGCGGCGTCAAGTTCTCCGGATACGATTTTGCCGTTTCCGGACATCGCCCTGTATTTATACTTTCGCATGGCTTACGGCTTCGTCGTTTAAGTTTGCGTAGCACATTATTTCGTCGAGCCCGCTTATTCCGCGCTTTACGAGCTCCCACCCGCATTCCTGCAATGTGCGCATTCCGTTGGCGCGGGCGGCCTCCCTTATTTCTCTCGCAGAAGCGCGCGAGACTATCATTGAATGTATGTCTTCGGTGACCAAAAGTATCTCAAATATGCCGACTCGCCCGTAATAGCCTATCGAGCGGCATTTGTCGCAGCCGTGCGGCATTTTTATCCCTCCCGCGAACTCGAGCTCCGATTGCGGAATGCCGAGGGTTGCGAGGCTTGATGAGAGCTGCTGTCTTGTGTAATTTGCGGGCACCGCGCATTTGCAAAGCCGCCTTACGAGCCTCTGGGCGAGTATCATCTCCACGGAGGAGGCTATGAGAAACGGCTCTATGCCCATATCGACAAGCCTTGTGAGCGCGCCGGCGGAGTCGTTCGTATGCAGAGTGCTAAGCACGAGGTGCCCTGTAAGCGACGCTCGTATTGCTATGTCCGCCGTCTCCCTGTCGCGTATTTCCCCGACCATAATTATGTCGGGGTCCTGGCGCAGAACCGAGCGCAGAACCGACGAAAACGTAAGCCCTATTTCAGGATTTACCTGCGTTTGATTTACTCCCTCAACTTCGTACTCGACAGGGTCCTCAACCGTTATTATTCGGACTTCCGGCGAGCGCAGGCGGCGTATGAAGGCGGTTAATGTCGTCGATTTGCCGGAGCCGGTCGGGCCCGTGACGAGTATTATTCCGTGCGGCAGCGAAAGCGGGCGCGCTATTTTTGCGGCGTCGTCCGGCAGAAACCCGAGATCTTCTATCGTGACAGGCCTCGATTTCTGATTGAGCAGTCGCAGCGAAACGCTCTCCCCGTAGAGGGTAGGCAGCGACGACACTCGTATGTCAATCTCCTCTCCGCTCTTGGACCTGAAAGCTATGCGCCCGTCTTGCGGGCGGCGCTTTTCAGAGATGTTCAGGCGCGCCATTATTTTTATTCTCGATATGATTGCGTCCTTAAACTTTACGAGATTGTCGGGGACTGACACGGAAGTCATATCGCCGTCGATTCTGTATCTTATTGCGAGGCTGTCGCGGCGGGGCTCTATGTGAATGTCGGTTGCCCTATCGGCGAGGGCTCGCGTTATTATTTCGTTTACGAATTTTATGATTGCGGCGTTTTCGTCCTCTTGCGTTTCGCTTTCGGATATGTCGGAAAAATCGTCGGCGTCCCTGCCTTCAAGGGATTCCGCGCCGACGCCGAAACTCTCGGCAATCTTTCCCTCAACGAGAGAGTAGGGCGCGAGCTTTATCGGGGGGATTCTTCCGGATATTGCGCATATCCATTTTATAGCGTCGTCCGACGGCGGCCATGTGAAAACAGCCGTGCCGTCGGAGAGCGGAAGACAGCGGTACTCGTTTATTATTCTGAGCGGAAGCAGACTTTCGGCGTTCTCCGGAATTTCAATGCTCTCGACAGCTTCAAGGCCGACAGTCTCGGAAAGCCCGCGCACTATTTCGGATTCCGTAAAATTGCCGTGCTCCAATAAAAACCGCGGCTTTCTCGGATCGGCGCAGGCATCGAATTTCGAGGCATCGTCCGGTGAGAGCTTCTTCTTAAATTCGGCTTTCGCCGCTTCTATTTTCTTTTCGTAGGAAAGTGACATTTTTTACCGCCAGTTTATGCGTTTTGCCTTTGGAACTTCCACCCTCTGCGGCGGAAACCACATCCTATAGCGGTTTTGCCGGTTTGACTGCTGGTTGGTTTTTTGCGCCGTGGCCGCGGCCTTCGGCGGCGGAGGCGGCGCGGGAGCGGGCTCGTCGGGGCTTTTTAGCGTTATGACAAATTCGGATATCGAATTTGAAATTACTACGCTCATTGTGTCTTCGTCAAAAAAGTCCACCCTGTACGGTATCTCGTCTGAAATACGCCCCTTTAACACGAGTGCGTACGATACTTTGGATTCTATATCTGTTATGACAAAATTCCACTTCCCGTCGATAAAGCAGGCGCATGTAAGCTCGAGGCTCGCTTCAGTTTTCTCGTCCTTGCCGGATTTCCCCGCGGGAGAATTTCCAAACGGATTCCTGCCCAGTAAAGATTCCGCACCGACGAGAGCGGGTATTATACTGTTTCCGCCGCCTGCATTTTCTCCTTGTGGATTTTTGCCGTTTAAAGCAGTGCCGTCAGCGGGGCTTTGTTCCTGTTCCGATTCAAGCCCTGTACCGCCCGTTGCGCCTTCTTCGCCGCCGTCAGAAGCGTCTTCTTCTTGTGCAGATTTTTCTGCAAAACCCGCTTCGGAAGGCGGTGGCTGCCGAACATCTTCCCCTGTGGGCGGCGGAGGTTGTATAAGGCTTTCTTCCGGCGGGGGCGGGGGAACGCCGTCTGAATACTGGGGCGGCAGTTGCCCGCCGCGCGTAAAAGAATTTCCGCCCGCAGCACTCTCTCCGTTTCCCTGGGCGGTTGCCGTCAAGAATGCGGAGCATACAATTATTGTAGCAATCAATGTCTTCATTTTCTCACGCCCGGCGTAAACCTGCGCACTTTTGCCTTGCTTGGCGCTGTGCTATTGCCGCTGTCGGCATTGTTGGCCTCGGCGGCTTTATCGGCAGATGCGCTTTCTTCCACGGCGGAAGTGTCTTTCTCCGATTCGGATTCTGTTTTCTTGCCTTCGTCCGGATTCTTAAACGCCTCTTCGTTTCTGCCCTTCGGAAGTATCGTGCGCAGCGCCGAGCTTCTTGCCGACTCGGCCTGTCCGAATCCGTCAGTCTCGGGATCGTAAAATCTGCCGGTTCTCAAATACAAGTCGAGCTCTTTCGATATCGGGGACTTGTCCATGCCGGTATCTTTCATTATGGTGTCCACAGCGGCGCTGCTTATAATAGTCGGGCGGATAAATATGACGAGCTCCGTCCTTGTGCGCTGGTCGTTGGTGGGCTTGAAAAGTTCCCCGATTACAGGTATGTCGGATAGCAGCCAAACTGCCTGGTCGGTGTCGGTTGCCTCGGTCTGTTGGAGCCCCGCCAAAACTATCGTCTCGCCGTCGCGGGCGCTAACAAAGCTCTCGGCCTCTCTCGTGCCCTCTATCGCTTGGCGCGTGTCGTTGACCTCCATGTAGTCGAGCACGGAACTCGCCGTCTGTTTTATGTCGAGCTGCACAACGCCGTTGTTGCCTATAAGCGGCGTCACTTCGAGTATTATACCGATGTCGCGCCACTCGACCGTATCTTGCGTTGACGGAAAATTGCCCGTATTGTAGGTCGTTGTTCCGGTTATGAAGGGGTATTTTTTTGATACGTTAATGGTGGCCTCCTTATTGTGGGTTGTCACTATCGAAGGCGCGGATAGGATTTTTACTTTGCTGTTTTCCTCGGCAATGTTGAATATCGCGGAAAATCCCTGCTCGTTCATCGAAAGAACAAATGCGTTTTCCCCGGAGTCGTTTAGCGAGCCTACCGAAGTGTTGCCCCTCCATCCGCGCGGCGTCACGCTCCCGTCCGACGACGTGCTCGAGACTGTGGAGTAGTCAAGCCCGAAAGTCGAGAGCCCGGAAACTTGCTTGTCGGTCAAAGTGACCTCCGTTATTATGACGTCTATCTTTACCTGCGCGAGCACTACGTCGACCTTTTCAATTATATTTCTTATTTGCATCAGGTCGGTTGACGTGCCGTAGGCGACTATCGAATTGCTTCGCTCGTCGGCGACTATTGTGACGTATTCGCTGAACTGCAAGGCGGCGCCTGTGGGGTCTGCTGTCAGGTTGGTTGGCCGGGCGGCCTGCTGGCCCCTGTTTATCGCGTTGCGGTTTTGCGCGTTTAAAATCCTGTTGTTGCGGTTTGTTGCGGCTACCCTCGCGGCTTCCGCTGCGTTGTTGCTCTTTACGGCGGCCTGTTGTCCCTTGACTATCTGGTTGAGGACTGTCGCCACATCTTTCGACTCACCGTGGCGTATATAGAATACTTCGCTGCGCGTCAATGGCTGGGCGTCGGTATCGAGCGCATCGATGATTTTCTTTATGTGTTTTAGGTTGCCCTTGGGGGTGACCACTATCAGCTGGTTTGTGCGTTCGTCCGACTCAATACTGGTTTTTGCGAGGTATTTTTTTAGGGCGTCGTTTTGTATTGTGGAAAGCTTGCGCTTTGCGTCGTCGGCGCCCACGTTTTTAAGCATGAAAAATCCTATCTCCTCGTTTATCGACGGCTCCACGTCTATTTTCTCGAGCAGCATTTCTATGCGCTGGTGGTTTGCCACTGTGTCAGTCAGAAAGAATGCGTTGCTACGCGGAAACAGAGATAGAGACGCAACGTTGTTGGGCGATATGAAAGTCGAAAGCGTCTGGGCGAGAGTCTCTATGTCGACATATTTGAGCTCGTAAAACTTTGACGCGAACGCGTTGCTTGTCGGCAGGTCCGACGCCTTTCCGGATATGTAGGTTGGAGCCTGTGCGTTTACCCCCTGTGAAGGCGACACTTTAAAGAATTTTTCGCCCATCTGGACGACTGCCATTCCGTTTGCGGTAAGGAGCGATTTTATGGCCAATATAGCTTCGTCGCGCGGAAGCTTGCCTTTTGAAGCAAAGTTAATTTTCGCGTTTGGAAGGCCTGAGGAGGTTATTGCGACTTGCCCTGTGAGCTCCTCGAGGATTTTTATTACCTGCATTGGGTTTTCGTCCACGAAATAGAACGGCCCTTGCAAATGGTTGTCGGTTTTTGGCTCTTGCTCTCTCGCAAAGCGGTTCTTGCTGAAATTTTCGCCCCTGACTACAAATCTGCCGGCAGGCCTTGGCGGTTCGTCATTCTTTTGAGCGGAACTTTGCCCGCTTTTAGCGGCTTGCGCGGCAGGCTGGCTCGCCGCCGCGGCGTTTGCGGCCGCGGGTGGCCTTGCGCCGGCAGCGTTTGCAGTTGCGGGAGATTTTGCGGGGGTTGCCGCATTTGCCGGCTTGGCTTGCTGTTGCTGTGCCAAAGCATTGCCCGAAAAGGCGAGCATTATTCCGGCTAATATTGCGATAATATGCGCAAAACGGCATTTTGTAGTTTTGCCGTGAAATATGTTTTGCATGTTGTAGTTTTGTTTTTTTATTAAAAATTTGCGCCGGCGGCAAAGCCGGCAGAATATACCCGCTTAGTGCGATTGGTCTGTTTTATATAAATGTATAAGTAGGCCGAAAGTTTCCCGCAACGAAAAAAAATGAAAAAAATAGATTGCATTTCAGGCGAGCATTCATAAATTCGTTTTCCATGAAACTTCGTATATTAGCACTCATTTCTATGGTTATCGCCGGAGCGATGCTCGGCGGTTGCAACACGGGCAACGAAAGAACAGCGCACCAGAAGAGCACATTCTTCGGACTGTACACATACGAACCCGGCTGCTTCTCCCCGACTTCCGATACCTCGATAAACATCAGAACGGATGAAGCTTGCGGTATGGAATTGCCTTCGGGCGACAAGACCTCCTTCGCATGGGGTCTGGTGACTGTCGAAGACTACTAATTCTTACCCCAGAGTATCTCCCGTTTTTGGCAAAGGGGGCGTGCCCTCTTGCCGAATTTAACTAATTTCAAAACCCGACGAGAAGCTGACGCTTTTTGCGGGTTTTTCTTTTAAATGCAAACTAAACGAAAAATATTTTGCGTCGATATAGGCAATACGCGCACACATTGCGCGGTCGTTGCCTTCGACGGTTCCGCATACTCCGCCGTCTGGAGCTCCGACTTCGACGGGGAAAATTTTCCGCATATTTTTTCCCAAAAACAGCTCTTTGAAAACTCCGGAGCGGACGCGCTCGCGTGGTGCTCGGTGGTGCCGCGGCGCTCGGAAGAGTTCGCGGCGCTCATTGAGGGCACAGGCGCAGGCGCGATGAGGCTCACATACAAAAACGCCCCGATAGAAATAGACTTGAAAAACCCGGCGCAGGTTGGGGACGACAGAATTGCCGACGCCGTAGGGGCTGGAATATTTTTTGAGCCCCCATACATATCGGTCGATATGGGAACGGCGGTGACGATTGATTTTGTCGACGAAGCCGGCAGATATGCGGGAGGGGCAATCGCCCCGGGAATGCACGCATTCGCAGACTACCTGTCTGAAAGGGCGGCGCAACTTCCTAAAATAAATCCGGCGCTCGCGGATTTCGACATGGCAATCGGCAAAGATACTGTCGAGGCTATGTACGTAGGCTGTGTAAAGGGTTTTTGCAAGCTCGCCGACGGGATAATTTCCGATATAGAAAAAGAATATTTCCCGAACGGCGATATCGCCCAAAAGACGGTTTTTACAGGCGGGAGTGTAGATCTCCTTCCTAAAAAATGGCTTGCAGGCAGAAAAATAGAGTCCAATCTTTCCGCATTGGGTTTGGCTCGCTCTTATATTTTAAACGAAGGAAGAAAATGACTGAAATAAAACGTACAATTACCGCGGTGCTTGCGGCACTGACAATATCGGCAGGCGTTTGCGCCCAAACTTCCGCACCCGCGCCGTCGCCGGATCTGCTTAAAGACAAGTCCTCGTATTCAAAGACGGAGTTGTTCGATTCCCCGGTTGTGTTTTCAAACCGCGAGGCAAACGAAGCCGCAATTAAAAGCTACGAGGCCGCCCCGGACTCCTACAAGCCGGAAGAGCTTTTGCCGGTTGCCGTGTGCTATATGGGGATGGGAAACATGCAAAAGGCAAAGTCATTGTTCGAAACGTTCCTAGCGGCGCGCCCGGACAACTTGCGTGCCATCCGCACTCTCGGAACTTTGTCTATGCTCTCAAAGGATTTTGAGGCGTCTAAAAAATACTACGACAAAGCTGTAAAACTCGGCGACGAACCTTCCGCGGTATATGCCGCAACAGTGTGCATAATACAGCAAAAACCCGACGAAATTTCCGCGTACCTGCCGACGCTTAAAAAACTCGCCAAAGAAAATCTCGAGTCACTCAATCTCGCAATGGTTTATGCCCTTAGAGATTCTAAAAATCCGGATAATGCGCTCGTAAAGGAGCTCGTCGGAGGCATAGACGCGCGCAAGATAATTTCTTCCTCGACCCCCGACGCGCTCGCGACAATTCTCCGCCTATACCTCGGCACTCGCGACTTATGGACGCCTTCCGCAAGCGTAGTTCCCGCGAGGGCTGCCGCGCTGTTGGAGTCTTGGCCTCTCGCGCTTGAAATATACAACAACATACTAAAATCCGAGCCTAAAAATACGCTTGCGCTCAGGGGCAAGGCATTGGTTTCTTACCGCGTCGGCGGAGTTATGGAGGCGGCAAACCTCATAAAGACCGCCCGCGAACTCGGCGATGAAGCGGCCGTGCTCGACGGCATAGAGCTCTTTGTTCTCTCGAAGAACGAGGACGTCTGGAATATGTTTAAAGACGCCGCCGATACGGCTGAAATATTGCCGCAGGTAAGGGCGGGGCTGATACTGTACGCCGTGCGCAACGACAAGCCCGACATGTTCTATGCGGCGGCGATAGGCAAAAACTCGGAATTCCTGTACAAAGACGAACAGGTCTTGAAGCTAATCGAGGAGGGCGTCAAAAAATTCCCCTCCGACAAGCGCGCCAAACAGGTGCAGGATAAAATCGACGCGGCGAAAAAATAATATGCGCCGCCAGCCGCAAAAGAAGCGCAAGGTCGATTACGCCGCCTTGAAAAGCCCGTTTATGAGAATCCCGCGAATGGACGTCGCGGGGGCGAGGGCGCTACTCGACCTCGGTTTTAGGGAGGTATACGAGCTGCGCGGGCGCGATCCGGAGTCTCTCGTGGCGGATTTGTCCAAAATAAAGGTTGAGATTCCGCCGGAAATGTTAAAGTACATGAAGCTTGCCACGGATTTCGCCGAAACCCAATAGTGCGCAATCCCGGCATAGTTGCGGACACAGCTTATGCAGCCGTCCGCCAATAGCATTTTACAACATGGATAACACCGACAAATTGATTATAGGCGGGCGCGAATTTAAATCGCGCCTTTTTGTGGGAACCGGCAAATTTCGGTCTCCCAAAATTATGGCCGAGGCAGTCGAAGCCTCGGAGGCGTCCGTCGCGACAGTCGCGCTGAAAAGGGTGAGCCTTGAAAAGTCCGACAAATACGCCAATCTCGCCGACTATCTCGACCCCAAAAAATACCTCGTATTGCCGAACACGTCCGGCGCGGTTGATGCCGACGAAGCTGTGAGAATCGCAAGGCTTGGAAGGGCCGCGGGATTCGGGGATTTCGTGAAGCTTGAAATACACCCCGACCCAAACTACTTGCTCCCAGACCCAATCGAAACGCTGAAAGCCTCAAAAATCCTCGCCGACGAGGGCTTTAAAGTTATGGCGTATATGAATGCCGACCCTGTCCTTGCAATGCGCCTGCAAGACGCTGGCGTTGCGGCGCTGATGCCGCTCGGAGCCCCGATTGGCACAAACAGGGGGCTCGAAACGCGCTCGCAAATTGAGATTATAATTGAACAGGCCGACCTTCCCGTTGTAGTGGACGCGGGCATAGGGTTGCCGTCGCACGCGGCGCAGGCAATGGAAATTGGGGCGTCGGCTGTATTGATAAATACGGCGATTGCCGTCGCGGAAAATCCGGTCGAGATGGCGAAGGCGTTTTCTCTCGCAGTCCGTGCGGGAAGAACCGCCAGACTATCGGGAGCCGCGGCAACCCTCACACGCGCAAGCGCAACAAGCCCGCTCACGGGCTTTTTGGACGAATAGCCATGAAAGCTACATTTCTTGAAGAATTGCGCTCGCACGATTTGCATGCGCTTGCAGAATATTCGCGAAACTGCCCGGCATCAACTGTGGCGGCCGTTGTAAACAAGGGCAGGGCGGATTCGCTCGAAGATCTCGCAGCCCTGATTTCACCGGCGGCGGAGGCCGAGCTTGAATCGATGGCGCGCATAAGCGCATCGACGACCTCGAAATATTTTGGGCGGACAATGCGCCTTTTCGCCCCCCTGTACGTCAGCAACGAATGTGTAAACAACTGCGTCTATTGCGGTTTTGCGTGCAGGCACAATATCCAGAGGCGGACTCTGTCGCTCGACGAGGTGGAGCGGGAGCTTGTCGCCATACGCAACCTCGGGTTCCGCAATGTCCTGCTCGTGGCGGCGGAAAACCCAAAGCTTGTCTCTTCCGGATATATGGAGAGCGTCATACGGCTTGCGAGGTCGATGGTTCCGTCAGTTTCGATAGAAATAGCACCGTCAAGAGTGGTCGACTACAAGAAATATGTCGATGCCGGCTGCGAGGGGCTTACGGTTTTTCAGGAAACCTACGATGAGAAAGTCTATCCGACTCTCCATCCGTCGGGCCCGAAGTCGGTGTTTGAATGGCGGCTTGCGACTCCCGAGCGCGGGGCGCAGGCGGGCATGAGAAAGCTCGGGCTCGGGCCGCTGCTTGGCGTCAACGAGTGGAGGTTCGAGGTGTTGGCGGTGGCGTTGCATGCCAAATTTCTATTCAAGCGGGCGTGGAAGAGCCAGATTTCAATATCCCTGCCGCGAATGAGGCCCGCCGCGAGCGGATACATTCCGGAGCCTGGCAACATACCAAACGACCGCCAGACGGTTCAGGTAATATGTGCGCTGCGAATGTTTTTGCCGAGACTTGCGATAGTTGTTTCTACGCGCGAGAGCCGCAAATTCCGCGACGGAGTCATGGGGCTTGGGGTGACAATGATGAGCGCATTCAGCAGCACAAAACCCGGAGGGTACGCCGACAGGGAGGAAAGCGGAGAACAATTCCATATAGACGATTCGCGCAATCCGGAAGAATTCGCCGAAGCCCTGCGAAAGCGCGGAATAGACCCCGTCTGGAAAGACTACGATTCCGCTCTCGGAGCTTAGTCATTTTGGATTTTCTCAGCCTGTGCGACGGGATTTTTGGGAATTGATACAATTCTTCCCGATTTCCCGTTTTCTTGAGCGGGCTTTTTTTAAAAACCGTTTGCATATTTTTTGCTTTTGCGGCCGTCAGTTCCTCTATACTTGCGGCGGGCGGGATTTTTTTTGCGCTGAGATGTTTTTAAGACGGGTTTCGGCGGCGGTAATAAAACAAAAAATATAATGGGTATGTAGCGCAATGGGAAAAGCTTTTTCGATAGTGGAAAGGTCGCACGCGGAGGCGAAAAAATTTTTCGGGCCGCGAGCGATAGATTGCGCAGTTGACGCAACTCTCGGCGGAGGAGGCGACGCTCTTTTCTTGGCGTCGCTGCTTTCGGAAGGCGGAAGAATTTTTGGGTTTGACGTTCAGGAAGAGGCCGTGGCGAGATCGCGGGCTCTCTTTGAAAAAAACGGTCTCTTGGGGAAGTGCACGTTCTTTTGCAGCGGGCACGAGAATATGTTGGAATTAATTCCGCAGAAATACCGAGGAAAAGTCGGGTGCGTGTTTTTCAATTTGGGCTGGCTTCCGAGATCGGACAAAGCTTGCGTGACAAAACCAGAAACTACGGTAGCGGCTCTCGAAGCGGCAGTCGGGCTTATCGACAAATCTTTCGGGTATTTGAGCGCGGCGGCTTACAGGGGGCATCTGGGCGGAGAGGAAGAATGCGAAGCAGTCAGAAATTTTTTCTCTAAAATTAAAACTGCGCGGATGGAAGAAGCGGCATCGTCGGACGACCCGAAATCGCCCGTATTGTTTACGGCGAAATTTATGATTTAGAGAGAAAATTTCCCGAAGTAACTTTTCCCCAATTTTTATTGACGTTGTTTTAGAATTATCCTATAAGTAAAAAAAATTTACTATTACTATGAAAATAAAAAGTGCGATATTTGCCGTTTCGATGTTGGCCGCGCTCAGCGGTTCTGCTGCTAACTTTGTCTTTCACGGAAACGTTTCCGGCGATATGCTTAATCTCGCAAATTGGTATGAGGTAAGCGGAACTCCCGATGTATGGAATATTCCGATGAACAATGGAGCTGATTGGACATTTTCCGACGCATCGAGGCTCCCCACTGCCGGCGATACAGTCGGTATTGCAAGATATTATTATGGAACAGACAAGAGTCAGATTCTGTTGCCGCCGTTAGACAAATATATCGGGGTAAGCGCCTCAATCGGAAAAGTTGTAATCGGCGAAGGCACTTCGAGAGATACTACTATATGGATAGGTTCCGACGGACATGCAGGCGAGGACTTTACTCTTTCCATGGATAGCTATGGCGGGGGGTCTTACCAGAGTGCCAAGAATAATTTTTATATAAATCCCGACGCCTCGCAGAACTCTTATTCAATAAAAGTTCTCGGCGAAACATATCTCACAAACGACACGCACAACTGGGGCAGCCTTATTACAGGAGCTCTTGACAGAATTGAAATCAAAGATCTTCAATTAACATTCCAGAAAGTGTTTTTTAATACGTACGCCAAAAGTTATTATATATCCGGAAGCGTAAATATGAATTTTTTAACAGATTCTAAAAACGATACTGAACCTGCCAACAAATGGACTGTCTATGTTCCGCAAAACGCTCTTACGCTCGACGCCCCGCTAATCCGCATAGACGACAACCTTAAAAGGGCGGATCAATTCGATATGCTATCTGAAATAGTCTTTGACTTCAACTGGGGCTACGAAGACTACGCGCCCGGAGAATACACGCTGATTTCAGTAGGCGGAGATGTCGTCGGCTTTGACGACGGCGGAATAAGCATAGCGGGAATAGACGAGACCAAGTGGTCGATAGAATGGCATGGCAACGACCTCGTTTTGGTGGGAGTTCCCGAACCTGCCAATGTTGCAGCGGTTCTCGGCGCGCTTGCGCTTGCGGCTGTTGCGTATGCGAAACGGCGCAAGTAGAGGTTGAAACTTTTTCCGGAAAGCCCCGAAGGTTTCATCCTCGGGGCTTTTTTGTTGTCCGCGTTTGCACAACTGCCTAATAATTTGCCACTATCCGCGCAAGAAAGACGCATTCTACCGGTTGGCTCGGCTGGCAACCTGATAAGTGCCGATAAACTCAGCCGCTTTCTTTAAAGAAATAAAAAAAAATGTTTAAAAAAAAATATAAACTCTCATTCTAAAAATTATGGATAAATTGTTAAAACTAATGCTCGACGGCGAGCCGCTCTCAACTGAGCAGATGGGGAAAATCCTCGGAATCTCGCGCGACGAGCTGGACGAACGCATGAAAAAACTCGTCGAAGAGGGAGTGTTGCTCGGGTGGAGGCCCGTCATAAATCCTGACGTGGAGGAGTCTGTCGTGCATGCCGCGATAGAACTGCGAATAAATCCGGAGCGCGACGGCGGCTTCGACAGGCTTGCCCAGCGAATCAGCAAATTTGACCAGGTGGATTCATGCTACCTCATGAGCGGCGCCTACGACTTGCTTATTTTTGTCCGCGCAAAATCCCTAAGAGGGGTGGCGAGCTTCGTCTACGAAAAACTTGCAACCATCGGCGGCGTCACCTCTACCGCGACACATTTCTTCCTTAAAACTTACAAACAGCAGGGATTCATAATCACCCGCGATATGTCAGACGGCGACAGGCTATTGTATTCGCCGTAGATTTCGAAATCCGCCCCCTTTTTGCGTATTCCGAAATATTTTTTTGCGCCTAAATTTTTATATGAAAAACGGCAATCCATCAAAATTTATAGCATCGCATGTAGTTGGCCTTCCCAAATCGGGAATCCGCGAATTTTTCGCAATAGCAGCCAATATGGAGGACGTAGTCTCGCTCGGCATAGGCGAGCCCGACTTCGTAACCCCATGGCATATACGCGAATCCGCAATATTCGCCCTTGAAAAGGGAAAGACCTCTTATACGGACAACCTTGGCTTGCGCCGCCTGCGCAATGAAATCTCAAAATATGTAGAAAAAAACTACAAGGCTTCGTATGATCCGTCGTGCGAAATACTCGTGGGAGTCGGCGTCTCGGAGGTTCTCGACTGCGTCCTCAGGGCGATTATAAACCCCGGCGACAAAATAATGTACCACGAGCCGTGCTTTGTGTCGTACTCGCCGAGCGTAAGGCTATGCCACGGGGTGTCAGTTCCCGTTAAGACGCGCCCGGAGGACGACTTCGCGTTCAATATGGACGAAGTCCGCAGGGCTTGGCAGCCGGGCTGCAAGGCTATTATAATAAACTTTCCGACGAACCCAACGGGGGGAGTCGCAGATAAAAAACAGCTCGAGGAGCTCGCAAAATTTGCCTGCGAAAAAGACATGCTCGTCATAAGCGACGAAATTTATTCCGAGCTGACGTACGAGGGCACACACCACTCTATCGCGGCGATAGAAGGAATGAAGGAGCGCACTATTTTCCTGCACGGCTTCTCAAAAGCTTTCGCAATGACCGGTTTCAGAATCGGCTATGCATGCGCCCCGCGCGAGCTTATTGAGGGAATGATGAAAGCCCATCAATATGCGCTCATGTGCGCGCCGATTGTCTCGCAGGAGGCCGCAATCGAGGCTCTTGTAAACGGAAAGTCGTCTATGGAGAAAATGCGCGACCAATACCATAGGCGCAGGGATTTTATTGTCGGCAGATTCAACGAAATGGGACTTAAATGCCATCTGCCGAAGGGGACTTTCTACGCATTCCCAAAAGTGCCGGAATCGGCCGGAATGAACTCAATGGAGTTTGCAAAATATATTCTCGAAAAGGCAAAAGTTGCGGTTGTGCCGGGCTCCGCTTTCGGGGAATCCGGCGAGGGATTTTTGCGCGCAAGCTTCTCGACAAGCTATGACAACCTCGTAAAGGCCGCCGACAGAATCGAATCGGCGCTATCTGGAATAAAATAATAATGGCTTCTCAAACCCCAAAAAGCGTCGCCCTCGTCGGGCGCCCGAATGTCGGCAAGAGCAGGCTCTTCAACCGCATTCTCGGGCGAAGAGTCTCAATCGTGCACGACAAGCCTGGCGTCACCCGCGACATCGTTGTCGAAAAGCTCACCGACTCCGTCGCGCTAATGGATACGGGCGGCCTTGGGGCTGTCGCCTCAGGCGGGGAAAACATCATAGCCCAAGCCACCAACCGACAGGCGAAGTTCGCAATAGACACTGCGGACACAATCATTTTCGTGGTCGACTCCCAGGACGGGCTTACGCCGCTCGACCAAGAGATTGCGGCCCTTTTGCGTTCGTCGGGCAAAGACGTAATTCTCGCGGTAAACAAAGTTGACATACCTTCGCATGCGGACAGAAATTCAGAATTTTTTGCCCTCGGATTCAAAAATGTGGCGGAGGTCTCGGCGGAGCACGGATACGGAATCGAAACGCTCATGGAGATGCTCGAATCGCGCTACGGGAAAATCGAAAGCGCCCCTGAGGACGATGCCGCCAACAGAGTAAAAATCGCAATCGCAGGCAGGCCCAACGTAGGCAAGAGCTCCATAGCAAACCGCCTTATAGGAGAGGAGCGCCTAATCGTAAGCCGCGTGGCGGGCACGACCCGCGACAGCGTAAAATTCGACATCGACGCAGTCTCCAAAAAGGGCTTTGAAATGAAGTTCAGGCTCTTTGACACCGCCGGGCTGAAACTGAACCGAAAGACGAATTCGTCCCTCGATTACTTGTCGTCTGTGCGCACCCGCAAGGCGATAGCGGCAAGCGATGTCGTGTTGCTTGTAATAGATGCCATGGAGGGGGTGGCCGATTTGGACAAGAGGCTTGTGGGGGAAATTGTAGAGCTCGGGGCCTCGATAGTTATTGTCGTAAACAAGTGGGACTACGCGGTAGAGACTTTCAAGGGCGGCACTCTGCGCGGATACGAAGGAATATCGGATTTCAGAAAGGGATTTGAGCAGGCAGTGCGCCGCTCGTTGCCGGATGCCGCAGACGCCCCTGTGCATTTTGTGTCCGCAAAAGAAAATACTGGAATAGAGCATCTGCTTGAAAGCGCGTACTCGCTGAAAAGAAAAATGCTTTCAAGCGTTACTACAAACAAGCTCAATTCTTGCGTATCGAAGCTTCTGGAAAACAATCCGCCAAAATACGTTTCAAACAAAAGATTCAAGGCGTACTACTGTGTAAAAGTAGCCTCGCGCCCGTACACTGTAAGAATGTTCTGCAATGACGCGGGCTCGCTGACGGACTCTTATAGGCGCTATCTCGTAAAGGGCTTGCGCGAAAAACTGAACCTCGGCGGAGTGTCGATAAAGCTGGAGCTCGTCGGAAAGCCGAAACGTTCCGCGTCGGAGCGCATAGGAGAGGGTAAAAAATGAAAGTAGCATTCATGGCGTCCGACGCAATTGCGCTCGACTGCATAAAAATGCTGCATGCCGGACAATGCCCCGGTTTTGAATTATCGTGCGTTGTAAGCAATCCCGACAAGCCCAAGGGCAGGGGTAAAAAAATGTCGCCTAACGACGTGTCGGCATGGGCGATTGAAAACGGCGTAGAACTTATGCGCCCCGAGAAATCCCCCGACGATTCCGTCGCCGGACGCATGCGGGAGCTTGGCGTAGAAATGATAATCGTCATGGCATACGGGCACATGCTCAAAAAAAATATTTTGGATTACGGGGAGTATCCGTGCATAAATCTGCATGCGTCATTGCTTCCGCAGTTGCGCGGGGCTTCGCCGGTGGAGACGGCGGTGGCGCTTGGAATGGAAAAGACTGGCGTCAGCCTTATGCGGATTGAGGAGCGCATGGACGCAGGTGCTGTTTGCGCTAAAATAGAGGTTGAAATATCGCGCGAAGAATGCGCGGTTGGGCTAAGAAAGAAAATCGCGGCCGCGGCGGCGCGCCTATTAAAGGAAAACATTTTATCCATTGCCGAAAAGACGGCGGTCTTTGCCGCCCAAGACGAGTCTCTGGCGACCTACACGCGCAAGATTTGCAAGGAGGACTTTTTTTTGGATTTCAAGCTGGGCGCCGATGAGATTGTAAACAGGGTAAGGGCGTTTTCATTCGGAATTGCCGAACTTGACGGCGAGCGCTTGAAGCTTGCCAATGCGGTGAAAGCGGAGAGATTGAAGGGCGGTGAAAAGCCCGGAGAAATTTTGGCGGCTTCTGCGTCGGAGGGGTTGAGAGTGGCTTGCGCGGACTGCGGAGTCGTATTCGGAGAAATTCAAAAACCTTGCGCGAAGATGCTTTGCGCGCGCGATTTTTTTGCGGGAAACGATTTGCAGGTCGGGAAGATTTTTTCCGCGTTTGATTCTCGCCCGCTATTGCGCCGACAAATTTAAAATAAAAATAAAATTTTATAAAAATAAAATTTTAATATTGCATTGAATGCAAATCGTATTCTATAAGAAGAAATAGATATTTCTTTCGGCGGTATTATTAGACGCTTTAAAATGACGCTTTGGGACAGATTTTTTTATATAAAAGTATTTTTTATAAATACGCCGTCCGCCGTCTCCTTCTGCGCAAAAATGCGCATGCCGATTTTCAATTTTTTTGAGTATGTTTGCCTCCGCCGCCCGGCGACGGCGACAGGAGAAAATTTTCACTCCCCGCTTTTCGGAGCTGCAAAGTTCCCCATATTGGCGGGGGGGGTTAACATGAAATCAACCCAAAAAAATATAAAATCATGGCAACAAAAAAAGTGGTAAAAAAAGCAGCTCCGAAAAAGGCTGCCGTAAAAGCGCCCGCTAAAAAAGCTGCGGCGGTAAAAAAAGCCCCCGCTAAAAAGGCGGTAGCAAAAGCTCCGGCTAAAAAAGCGCCCGCTAAGAAAGCTGCGGTGGCAAAGAAAGCACCCGCCAAAAAAGCGGCAGCAAAAGCTCCGGCAAAGAAAGCACCCGCGAAGAAAGCTGCGGCGGTAAAGAAAGCGCCCGCTAAAAAAGCTGCGGCGGCAAAGAAAGCGCCTGCAAAAAAAGCGTGCGCTAAAAAGCCGTGCGCAAAAAAATGCGGCTGCAAAAAATAGCTTTTTAATTTAAAAAATGCGGGCCTTCGGGAATATTTTTTTCGAGGGCCTGTTTTTTTTGCCGTTTGTTAGAAAAATGGGAGCGGTTTGCAAGCGTCTTAAAGGCGCGGGCAAGATACGCAATGCGTAAGTTTCCTGAAAAACTTTGGCAACAATAGGGACTCATAAAACTCAATAGCGAAAAATCCCCCCCTGCAAATTGCACGGTAAAAAACTCTCAAAAATGAAGCTCGGTAGAATTTGTCTAAAAAAAATATTCCCAAACCGCTTAAAAATACAAAGGCTATTGGAGATTCTTTCCCTATCTCAATTATTCGTGCTTTTTCAGCTGTTACATTTTTTTTCGCTCCCGACAAAAGCTGAAAAAAAGCGCCATAAAATGCGTTTTTTTAAAAAAAAGCTTTTCTTTTCCTCCAATATGTAGTTTTAAATTTTTTTTCATTTTTTTGGGAAAAGGGAAATGCCTGAATTTTTTGAACTCAGAAATATAGACAAACATTTCGGAGACAACCACGTCGTAAAAAACGTGAGCTTCGGAGTGCGCTGCGGAGAGATATTTTCCCTTCTCGGCCCAAGCGGCTGCGGAAAGACGACAATTCTGAGAATTTCTGGCGGATTTGAAGAACCGGATTCCGGAGAAATATTTCTCGACGGGAAAAATATAACGGACGCCGCCCCGAATAAGCGCAAAATTAACACTGTCTTCCAGAACTACGCGCTTTTCCCGCATATGAGCGTGTTCGACAATATCGCGTTCGGCCCGCGTACCGCCGGCATAAAAGAAAAAGAAGTCGGAAAAATGGTGGAGGAAATGCTCTCTATCATAAGGCTCGAAGGCCTCGCCTCCCGCAAGACTGACACCATAAGCGGCGGACAAAAACAAAGAATCGCAATCGCGAGGGCGCTCATAAACAAACCAAAACTTCTGCTGCTCGACGAACCGCTCGCCGCCCTCGACCTTAAGCTCCGCCAATACATGCTCCTTGAGCTCGACCGCATTCACGACGAAGTCGGCACCACCTTCATTTACGTCACACACGACCAGGGCGAGGCAATGAGCCTCTCGGATAGAATCGCCGTAATGAACGGCGGGGTAATCGAGCAAATTGGCACCCCCGCCGAAATATACGAAAGCCCGCGCACGAAGTTTGTGGCGTCGTTTATCGGAGACACCAATTTCTTCGAGGGCGAAGTGTCGTCCATCGTAAACCGCGAATATTGCCGTATAAACTTCTTTGGCCTCGGCGAATTCCCGTCCTACAACGAGCACAATTTGTCAGCCGGGGATAAAGTGACTGTAAGCATAAGGCCCGAAAAATTTAGAATATTTGACAAAAAGCCCGAAGCCGAAAACCTAAATATGTTCGAGGCTCAGGTCATAGACATTGTGTATCAAGGCGCCCAGACACGCTATTGGGTTAGGTCTAATGACGGGCGGCGCATTAACATCGTCACGCAGCACAACCGCTGCTATCTCGACTATAAGCAGCCTACTTGGGACGACAAGGTTTGGGTGGCATGGCATCCCGACGACGTCACAACGCTTCCGGAGGAGGCTCCGCATTAGGGTACCCAATATGGCCTGCGAGAAATCGAGTCTGTCGCCGCGCAAAGGCGCAAAAAGGTTTAATATAGCGGAGTATCTGTTAACTGCGCCGTCGTTTTTCTGGTTGGCCGTATTCTTTCTGATACCGTCGCTTCTCGTATTTGCGATAGCGTTTAAAACGGCCGATCCAGCAGGCGGCATAGATTCCGAGTGGACATTGACAACCGTCGCCAACGTTTTGCGCAGCGACTATATCTCTGTTCTGTGGCGGACTGTATGGGTGTCGTGCGCGATTACCGCCATTTGCCTCGCACTCGGCATACCTGTCGGCTACTGGATAGCGCAGCAGAAGGAAAAGTACCGATATTGGCTACTCCTCCTTATAATAATACCGCTTTGGACTAACTTCCTCATACGAATATTCGCATGGAGAATACTCCTTCATCCGGACGGCTTCCTGCGCAACCTTCTGCTTGACTTGGGGATAATTTCCGACGACGTATTTTTGCTCAACAATATCGGGGCGGTCATTGTGGTGTCGGTGTACACGTGCCTGCCGTTCGCAATATTGCCAATATACGCGGCCGCCGAAAAATTCGATTTCTCGCTCGTGGAAGCTGCCAGTGACCTCGGAGCTTCGCGATTCAAGGCGTTTGTATCAATATTTATACCCGGAATTAAGCGCGGAATTTATACCGCAATAATGGTTGTATTCATTCCGGCTATGGGGTCGTACGCAATACCGGATCTCGTGGGGGGCGTCGATGGGGAAATGCTCGGCAATAAAATCGCCACGCGCGCTTCCGCAAACAGAAACCTTCCGGAGGCTGCCGCATTGGCGGCAATGCTTTCCATTATTATATCCCTGCCTGTCCTGCTGATTTTCCTGAGGCAAAAGGGCGTGTTTAAAAGCATCGTCAATATACGGCGCAGTTCGGGGGATTCCACAAAATGAAAACCAGATATACATCGCTGTTCGTCACTATATTTGTGATGATTTTTATGTATCTGCCGATAGTGATGCTCATAAGCCAGTCTTTTAACGAATCGAGATACGGCGGCAAATGGATGGGGTTTTCATTAAAATGGTACGAGGCCTTATTTAGGGACTCGGCGGTAATTAACGCAACTTTAAACACGCTCCTTGTCGCATTTGTTGCAACAGCCCTATCGACCGCCATAGGCACTTGCGCGGCTTGGACTCTCAATAAATACAGGCTCTCGAAACTGCAATCCGCCCACTACGTCTTAATTTACGCCCCGATGTGCGTTCCTGATATTTTGATGGGCATTAGCTTGCTGTTGATGTTCGTGAGCCTGAAGGTAGATTTGGGGCTTACGACAGTGATACTCGCGCATACGACTTTCTGCCTCAGCTTTGTGACTTTCACTGTCCTTGCGCGCCTGCAAGACTTCGACTTCAACATAATACAGGCTGCGCAGGATTTGGGCGCCGGAAATTTCAGAATATTTGTAAAAATCATACTGCCGCTTCTCGCGCCCGGAATCGCCGCCGGAGCGATGATGGCTTTCACTCTGTCTATGGACGACTTCGTGGTGACATTCTTCGTGGGAGGTCCCGGAAGCACCACTTTGCCGGTGAAAGTTTACAGCATGATGAAGCACGGGCCGCCGGCCATTATAAACGCCCTGAGTGTCGTATTCATGGCGCTTACATTCACAGTAGCGATTGCCGGACAGCTCTTTACGCGCAAAAAATTCTAAACCAGGAAACTAAGAAAAAATGAAGAAAATACTCAAATACGTCGCATCGGCTATGGCTTTATGCCTCGCCGTGGCAATGTGGGGCTGCGGGCAGTCAAAGCCCGTCCTTAACGTCTACATGTGGTCGGACTACATCGACTTGGATCTCGTAAAAGAGTTCGAGCAGAAGTACGACTGCAAAGTGGTAATCGACATATTCGACTCAAACGAATTCATGTATTCAAAGCTCAAAGCGGGCGGCTCGGGATACGACATTATCCAGCCTTCAAGCTACATGGCTAAGATTATGTACGAGCAGAAAATGATTGAAAAGCTCGACCATTCAAAGCTCCCAAGCATAAAGAATATCAACAAGGCGTATCTGGACAACCTCGCCATCGACAAAAAGATGGAGTACAGCGTTCCCTATATGATAGGCTTTACATGCATCGCCTACAATAAAGACAAGCTCGGCAAACTTCCCGAAACTTGGGACGTATTTGCGAATGAAAAATTGAAGGGACGCATGACCATGCTAAACGATATGCGCGAAACAATCGGCGCGGCTCTCCTGTTCAAGGGACACTCTATAAATACCACCGACGAAAAACATCTTGCCGAAGCAAAGGAGCAAATCCTGAAATGGAAGAAGAACCTCGCAAAATTCGACAACGAAGTTTACAAGGCCGGCATAACTTCCGGAGAATTTCAGGTAGTGCAGGGGTACAGCGGAGACTTGTTCCAAGTCTTTGAGGAAGCGCCCGAGCTGACATGGATGTGCCCGAAAGAAGGCTTTTCAATGTGTTGCGACGACTGGGTGATTCCGGTGACTGCGGGCAATAAGGAGCTTGCGTACAAGTTTATCGATTTTATGACCGAGCCCAAAAATGCCGCCAAAAACATAGAGTTTACATGTTTTAGCGCTCCCGTTGACGGTGCGAAGGAATTTGTATCCGAGGAAAACCGCACACACCCCGGAATGTTTATACCCGACGAAATGTACAAGAGGGGCGAGATTATTCTCGACCTTGGCGCGGACAACGCGAAGTACATAAAGGTTTGGGACGAAATAAAGCTCGCCAAATAAGCAAGCCGCAAATCTTAAAAAAAATAAAACTCCGCCGCGCTGTAAAAAGCGCGGTTTTTTTGTATATGGGGGAAAGTTTTTTTATGGAGTTGGCTATCTGTTTAGCGGCGTGTTTTTTACCATTATATTCCGTTTCTCGAAGCACTCTAAAATAAAATCTATAAATAAGTTTTCCATATTTTTTACTGTCACTCACACAATTTAGGCAAACGTTTTTGTGCTATAATAAAGTTTATAGACATAAGGTTTTTTATCCTTTACAATGATCAACTGTAAAAATATAAAACACGTATTAACTGTCTACATTATGATTTTGAGTTTTACATTATTTTAGAGCCAAAATGAAAGAACATATTTTAGTTTCCTCCTTTTTAATCGCTTTTTCTTCTATACTTACAACTTCAACAGTTTCCGCTAAGGCAATTTGCGATATAATTTATCCAAAATGCGCCGCCGAGGATACGGGAAATGTTTTAAGCGAAAAATATTGGAAAGCCTGGGAAGCGGAAATGCCGCGCATAGACGCCGATATTGAAAAATATAGAAAATCCGACGCCGAGGTTAAACTTGAAAATCCAGATCCAAATTCATTCGTAAAAATCGAGCAAATAAAGTCGGAATTTAATTTTGGCGCCCCGGCATTTTATTTCAACCGCGCTGGAGACAAATATAGAAACGAGGCATACCGCAACCTTTGGGGCGATTTGTTTAATCAGGCGACAATTCCGTTCTATTGGAAATTTTTTGAATTAGAGGACGGGAAGCCGCGATTCAAAAATAGCGCATGGGACGAAGAGGAGTTTCTCAATAAAGTAGGCGATACAGATCTCCTGCCGCATCCATTTTCTCCGGCGACGGACGAACTCATAAGCTTTTTAAAGACACGCGGCATAAGAATACATGGGCACCCGCTTGTATGGGGAAATAAAAGATGGAATGTCCCCGAATTCGAATGGCTTATTGAAAACTATGCTGACGACGCCGCCAAAGCGGTCTTAAAAAACAAAGCTGCAACTCCACCGCTCCATAAGCCTTTGTATGTCGATGAAAAATTTAAAAAAATGTCCACAGAAGATGCCGAATCTCTTTTCGGAAACTATGCTGGAGAAATGGAAAAGACTTCCGACAGAAGAATCAGGCAAATAGCCGCCAAATACGCCGATTCTGTCGATAGTTGGGACGTAGTAAACGAAAGCTGCATAGATTTTGAGTCGGGAGCCTTGGAAAAAAGCAAAAAAGTATGCATGAGTTTAGAATACGGCATTATGCCTGGCGACTATGCCTGCAAAGCCTTTAAAATTGCCGAAAAACTTTTTCCTAAATCCGCAATGCTTTCTATAAACGACTACCACTGCGGCGAAAAATATGGCGAACAAATACGCGACATGCTTTCCAAGGGGTGCAAAATTGACATGATAGGTTTTCAGCGCCATTTATGGAACACAGACCAGATGAAAAAAATCGCGGGCGGAGAGGATATCCCAAATTGGTCCATAAAGCGGCAACGGGAAATATTAGACAGATTAGATTCCTTTGGACTACCCATTCATATAAGCGAAGTGACTGTGCTTCCAACAGAGCGAACTCCAGACGGATTCAAGGCGCAAGCGGCGATTTTGCGCAACTATTACAAGCTATGGTTCTCCTATAAAAACGTTTCAGCGATAACCTATTGGCGCACAATAGACAAACTCGATAAAAACGTGCGCGACCGCGACGAGCCGTATTTTGCGGGGATTCTATTCCCAGACGCCACTAAAAAACCGGCGTACTTTGCCCTCGACGACCTAATAAATAGAGAATGGAAGACATTCCTGGAACTGAAACCAGATGAGAACGGAACTGTGAAATTCCGCGGTTTCAAAGGAAAGTACAAAATAGTGTGGCGAGACACTTCCGGAAATATCCGGACAAAAATAGTCTCGGTAAGATAATTGGGAAAAGTTTTTATAAAATTTTTTCTCCCCCCGCGCCGCACACAAAAAAATACAGCACATTAAAATTTTTTTAATTTCAACGTGCTGTATATTGGAAAATTTCTCTTAGCTTATCGTGCTAAGGAATGACTTCTATTAGGAGAGTTTCACTTAGCTTTTTAGATTAAGCAATGATCTCTATCAGGAGGGTTTTCTCCTCAGCTCTTGAATTAAGGAATGACTTTGTTGAGAGGATATTCAACAATACCTTCCGCACCGTTGTCTTTCAGTGTCGGAACTATTTCGCGGACTACTTTTTCGTCAACTATTGTTTCAACAGCTACCCATGCGGGGTCTGACAATTGCGAAACTGTCGGCTTGCGCAAGGCGGGAAGGGCGGCTATCACCTTTGAAAGGTTTCCTTTGGGGAGGTTCATTTTTAGCCCGACTTTGTTGTTGGCGTCGAGCGCGGCTTGCAAGAGCATTGCTATCGACTCTATCTTCTTGCGCTTCGCGGGGTTTTCCCATGCGGCCTTGTTGGCTATGAACTTTGTGTTCGTGTAAAGCATCGTGTCTATTATGCGCAGGTTGTTCGCGCGCAGGGAGGAGCCGGTCTCGGTAATGTCGGCTATTGCGTCCACGAGGTCCGGAACCTTGACTTCCGTCGCTCCCCATGAAAATTCGACTTCCGCGTCAACACCGTTGTCGGCAAGAAATTTCTTTGTGACGTTCATAAGCTCCGTCGCAACCCTCTTGCCTTGGAGGTCTTTTACCGACTTTATGTCGGAGTCTTCCTTCACGCAGAGCACCCAGCGCGATTTTAGCGATGTCGCCTTGCTGTAAACGAGGTCGCAGACTTCCACGACATCGCTGGAATTTTCGAGAATCCAATCGTATCCTGTGAGGCCGCAGTCGAAGAATCCCTGCTCGACGTACCTGCTGATTTCCTGCGCTCTCACAAAGCGCCCGTCGAGTTCGGGGTCGTCTATGGACGGCTTGTAGGAGCGCGAACTTTTTGTAATGCGCCAGCCGGCTTTTGCGAATAGCGCTATTGTCGATTCTTCGAGGCTGCCTTTGGGAAGGCCTATCATTATTAACGGTGTGCTCACGGTATTGCCTTAATTTGATTTTTATGGGCTTTCGGCTTATAAAATTAAAAGTCTTTTTTGCTCATTCCACAAATTTTGCCTTAGAACGAAAAAGCATTCCACAGATTTGCGCGACGCGCGCCCCCCGCAAAATGCTCTCCGACCGCCGATTGCCCGCGTACGGGATTTCGGCAAAATTGGTGCGGGCAGACGGAATCGAACCGACATCACCAGTTTGGAAGACTGGGGTTTTACCACTAAACTATGCCCGCTCTGAATTAAAGCCAAAATTAAAATACTTTCTTATCTTGTGCGTCAAGACTATTTTTAAAATAGATTGAAAACCTCCACGGTAAATGCGGCGGCCATGTACACTACAATCAGAAATTTTATCATTGAAGCCGCCAGTGCGCCCACAAATGCACCTAAGCCGGCTTTGCCTGATTCCCTTATGTTTGCGCCTCCGAGCCACTCCCCCAAGAACGCCCCGGCAAGGGGGGCGACAAATATCCAAAATATCGGCGGCGGCAAAAATATGCCTACAAAAACGCCTATAAAAGCCCCAAGGCCCCCGCGCCATGTCGCGCCGAATTTCTTTGCGCCAAGCCACGACATAAATATGTCGGCAAGCTGCGCAAACGCGGCGAGAAATCCGCATATCCAAACGTTCAGCCAACCGACCCCGCTTTCGGGAAACACGAGCTTAAACACGAGAATCGCCGCAAAGGAAAGCAGCGGCCCCGGCAGCACGGGCAAAAACGCCCCAATCGCCGCCAAAAGGCAGGCTATGTACACGAGAATCTCTCCGGTTGCTATGTATGCCGTCTCCATTTTCTTGCTTGAAATATGCTAAAAACTCTGTTTTTATCAAGAAAAGTTTAAATAAAAAAAACACGCCGTCTATGGAAAATCCCGACCAAAAATTATTGGAGATTATACGCAACGAAAAGTTCCTCGCTTTTTTCGATCTCGCGGAAAGGGGCGAAAACGGGGCAGTGGAAATCGGTGGACTGTGCAAAGTGGCGATGCCAAGACAAGTCAAAGACATCGACTATATATCGCTTACGTTCATTTTCGACACACCGAGCGAAGGGACATTTTCTCTCGCAAAACGCATAATGGCGAGGCTTACGACGGAGGCCTTCAAAAAGGCAATACCTTCGGTCTGCGCGGTGACGAGCGTTCCGGCGACTCTGAGGGCGGGCGAAAACTACGTCCACCAGATAGACGTAATATTTGCCTCCCACGTTGCAAACGTTAGGGAAACTATAACGAAAGTAGTCTATGTAATACGCACTTCCGGCTGCCTCGATACCGAGCCCCCGCAATGGTGGGACGAAAATACCTCCCCGTTGCCCACGGAAGTTGAAAAGGCAAACTGGACGGCGCGCATCAAGGCCCTTCTTGGCATCGCCAAGTAATGCCCGCTAAAAAATACAATCCCAACGCCGTTTCAAGAAATTGAAGCGGCTGTTTTTTAAAGAAAATTTAATACGATGGAAATTTGGTTTCACCCGGCGAAAGCCCTAAAATCACTGACAACAAAAGCGGCCGAATCGGCGGGCTTCGACGACAGCTTCGACCCCATAATACGGCCGGCCGACCCTAAATTCGGAGACTTCCAGTCAAACGGAGCCCTCCAATACGCAAAATCCCATAAGGAGAATCCGAGGGCTGTCGGAGAAAAGCTCCTCGCGGAAATAAAAAAATCTCCGGATTTCGACGAGACGCTCATTGAAACGTCTATTGCCGGCCCCGGTTTTATCAACTTTAAGCTGACCAAGAAATTTCTCGGAGGGTGGCTTGCAAAATACAAGGGCGAGCCCGAATTGAGGGCGGCGGCAAGGGAATTTTACGGCGGAAAAAAGACTGTCGTTGATTATCCGTCGCCGAACACGGCAAAGCAGATGCACGTAGGGCACTTGCGCCCGATGGTCATAGGCGAGGCTGTCAAGCGGCTTCTAAAATTTTGCGGCGCCGATGTCATTACCGACAACCATATCGGCGATTGGGGAACGAACTTCGGCATTCTCATTTACGGCATAAAAACTTCTGGATACAAGCTCGACCCTGAAAACGAAAATTCGCTTGAAGAGCTCGAGCAAATGTACAAGCGCGGTAGCGCCCTCGCAAAGGAGTCCAACGAGGCTGCCGACGCGGCGCGCGCGGAACTCGTAAAGCTCCAAAACGGCGACGCTGAAAATGTCGCTCTCTGGAATAAGATAAACGAGGTCAGCTCTGCGGCGTTTGATAGAATGTATAAGCGCATGGGCCTTACGATAGACTTTACTCTCGGGGAGTCATTCTACCGCGACAAAGTCGGGCGCGTGTACAAAGAGCTTACAGAATGCGGCATTGCCGAGGAGGACCAAGGGGCGCTCGTAGTATTTCTGCGCGAGCACGAAAGGTTTAAAAAGCAGCCTTTTATAATTAGAAAAAGCGACGGAGCCTCGAATTACGCATCGACAGATTTGGCGACTTTGCTGTATAGGGTGGAGCATTTTGACGCCCGCGAAATAGTTTACGTCACCGACGGCCGACAGCAGGACCACTTCCAGCAGCTGTTTATGACCGCAAAAAAATGGTTCGACTGCAAAGGGTACAAACTGCCGAAACTGCGCCACGTATGGTTTGGGACAATCCTCGGCGAGGACGGCAAGGCGATAAAGACCAAAAGCGGCGAACCCGTGAGGCTAAAAGCTCTCCTCGACGAAGCTGTGGCGCGCGCGCGGGCGATAGTAATGGAGAAAAATCCGGAAACGCCCACGGAGGAGGCAGACAAGATTGCCGAAACTGTCGGCGTCGCCGCCCTTCGCTATGCTGATTTGTCGCAGAATAGAACAAACGACTACCTTTTCTCTTGGGACAAGCTTTTGGCATTCGACGGCAATACAGCCCCATATCTGCTTTACGCTGTGGCGAGAATGCACTCAATATTCCGCAAACTGAAAACCTCCCCGGACGCCGATTTTTCGGCGGCTTCGGAATTGGAGACGGAGCGCGAGATAGCTCTCGCCCGAAAGCTCGTCGCGCTTCCTGCGGTGTTTGAGCTTACATTGTCGGAGCTCCGCCCGCACTTTTTGTGCACATACCTTTACGAGCTCGCAGGCGTTTTCTCGACTTTCTACAACGCGGATAAAGTTATGGTGGACGACGAATCCGTAAAGGCGCGGCGCTTGATGCTGTGCTCGCGCACAATGCGCGTGCTCGAGGCGGGCCTTCGCGTGCTCGGCATTGAACCGCTCGAAAAAATGTAATATGAAAATCTCTACAAAAACAGGGGACGCCGGGCGCACAAAGCTGATGTTCGGAAGGGACGTATCAAAATCGTCGCAAAGGGTAAGGGCGTACGGGGCGGTTGACGACTTCTCCGCGACGCTCGGGCTTGCGCGCTCATTCGCGGGCAAGGAGCTCGGGGCGGAGATACTTGGAATTCAGGAGTCGCTGGTGTGCCTGATGACGGAGCTTGCGACAAAAAAGGAGGATTTTCATCTGCTAACCGAGAAAAAATTGCGCCTGCTTGGCGACGGAGACCTAAAAAGCCTCGAGGACCGCATAGAGTCAGCCGAGAGAGACGGAGATATTTTTTCCGGTTGGACCCATTCAGGCGAAACCCATTTGCAGGCGGCGCTCGATATGGCGAGGGCGCGCTGCCGCAACGCAGAGCGCGAGATTGTTGGGCTTGCCGAATCCGAGGGGCTTGCGCGCGATTTCCCGCTTGTGTACATAAACAGGCTCTCCGACTACCTTTGGATTCTCGCGCAAGTGTCGCTGCGCTCTTAATTGCCATTAAAAACTAAAAGGAAAAAGCTATGAAAAAAATAATCTGTACCGCGATAATATCGATAATCTCAGCATGCGCTTTTGCCGCCGGAGACTGGGCGAGCTTCGGCCGATATGCGGAGGCGAACAAGAGCGTAAAAACGCCACCGCTTGCGGTGCTCATGGGCGATTCAATAACCGACGCATGGGTTAAAAGTACTCCGTCGGATTTCTTCAAAAAAAATAACATTGTGGGCCGCGGGATAAGCGGGCAAGTGACGTCGCAAATGTTGGTGAGATTCCGCCGCGACGTGCTCGACCTAAAACCCAAGTATGTTGCGATTCTCGCCGGAACAAACGACATCGCCCAGAATCAGGGATACATTAGCGTTGAAAACATATTCGGCAACATTGTGTCTATGGTGGAAATCGCAAAGGCAAACGGCGTAGTGCCGGTGGTATGCTCTATTTTGCCCGCAAACAAATATCCGTGGCGCAAGGAGATAAAACCCGTTCCGATGGTCAAAAAGCTAAACGAAATGCTCAAAGACTACTGCGAAAAAAATTCCGTAATATACGTCGATTATTTTACGAAGCTCGTTGACGACAAAGACGGCCTTCCGAAAAAGTACGCCAACGACGGCATACACCCGACTCCCGACGGATATGCTGTTATGGAGGAAATACTCATTAAAAACCTCAAATAAAAATATCTTCCCAAAAAAGAATACGGCAATATCCTCTCGGATTTTGCCGTTTTTTTTGGAGCGGGGAAGGCTGCCATGAATGGAGTATTTTGCGGATAAAGTGTTTGCCGGCAATATGTGCCGATATTGCGCGAGGCGCAATTTTGCCTGCAAGCCGATTTTAATAAGATTTTTTATCTTTAACAGGCGGCCCATTTTTGCTTTAACAGTTTTTTTAATTTTAGGCGGACTGCGCCGCTTGTTTTTATGATTGAGATAAGGGAATTGAGGCTCTCGTACGGAGCGAGGACTATATTCGACAATGTGTCGGCCGTGATAAACAAGGGCGACAGAATAGGACTTGTCGGCTCCAACGGGGCGGGAAAAACCACTCTCCTCAAAATCCTTGCGGGCGCCGAATCTCCCGATTCCGGAAGCATTCTCAAACCAAAATACGCAACCATCGGGTATTTGCCGCAGGAGCTCGTCGTAAGCGCGCAGAGGCCGCTTTTTGAGGAGGCGGAATCGGCCTTTGAAAGCATATTGGCGCTTCGGGAAAAACTCGCGCAGGCCGACGAAGTTATACGCACCGCAAGCCCGTCCTCGGCTGAATATTCGGACGCCCTCCTTGAAATGGGGGAAATCAGGCACAGGCTTGAAGACGCGGAAGAATCTAAATTGCGTTCGAGGGTCGAGACGGTGCTTATGGGGCTCGGCTTTAAAATGGCCGATATGGCGCGGCCGTGCTCGGAATTTTCCGGGGGTTGGCAGATGCGCGTTGCGCTCGCAAAGCTGCTGCTGACTGAGCCGACTCTCCTGATGCTCGACGAGCCTACAAACCACCTCGATATTGAGTCGGTCGCGTGGCTCGAAGACTATTTGAAGTCGTATCCCGGTTCGATATTGGTCGTAAGCCACGACAGGGCATTCCTAAACGCCCTCACAAACCGCACATTCCACCTTTCAAAGGGCAGGCTGGACTCCTATTCGGGCAATTACGATTTCTTTGAGGCGGAGTCCGCCGCGCGCAGGCGCACGCTTGAACATACGGCGGAAAATCAAAGGCGCAGCATAGAAAAGACGGAGAAATTTATCGAGCGTTTCAGGTATAAAAGCTCAAAGGCGGCGCAGGTTCAAAGCAGGATTAAGGCGCTTGATAAAATCGAGCGCATAGAGGTTGAGTCGGACGAAAAAGAGATACATTTTAAGTTTCCGGAGCCTGAGAGGACGGGGCAGATTGTTCTCGACGTCGAAGGCGTGGAAAAATCGTTCGGGGCGCACAGAGTTCTGAACGGAGTTTCGATGCGTTTGGAGCGCGGCGACAGAGCGGCGCTCGTGGGCGTAAACGGGGCGGGGAAAACGACGCTCGCAAAAATCATAGCGGGCGTTATGCAGCCTGATGCGGGAAGTGTAAAACTGGGGCTCAACGTAAAAATGTCGTATTTTGCGCAACACCAGACGGAGGAGCTCGACAAGTCGAACGACGTATTGGAGGAGGCTCTGTCAGCCGCTCCTATGGAGCGCAAGGGGGAAGTGCGCGGGTTGCTTGGCTCTTTCTTATTTACGGGCGACGACGTCCTTAAGAAGGTGGGCGTATTGTCCGGCGGCGAAAAAAACAGGCTTGCACTCGCAAAAATGCTCTTGCGCGATTTTAATTTTCTGCTGCTTGATGAGCCGACAAACCATCTGGATATGAATTCAAAAAATATCCTCGCCCAAGCTCTCGCTTCGTACCGCGGAACATATCTTATAGTGAGCCACGACAGGGCATTCCTCGATCCGATAGTCGATAAGGTTTACGAGTTGGGGCCTGGCGGTTTAAAAGTCTATCCCGGGAATCTGACTTCGTATGTGGAGCGCATAAAATCCGAGGGCAGGCTGAATCTTAAAAATTCGCCCGCGCCTAAAAAAAGCGGCTCTGCGTATTGGGAGCGCAAGGCGGAGGCTGCAAAAAAGCGGGCTGAAATATCTTCGCTAAAAAAGAGCGTCGAGCGCATAGAAGCGGAGATTGCGGCGGCCGAGGGGGACGTCGCCAAAATAGAGGCCGAGATGTCCGAGCCCGACTTTTTTAAGCGCGGCGCGCAATGCTCTTCTACAACAGAGGCGTACAACGCGCTAAAAACAAAGATAGAAAAACTTTACCGCGAATGGGAGGAGTGCAGCGAGCGCTTGAGCGCCGCGCAATCAGAGTGATTTTTCCAAAAATGGGAAGTTAAGCCGATTTTTTATAAAATATGGCGCGGCTTGCAAAATTTTGTGCGCGTTTGCCGGCGGAGAATCGTCCGTGGTATGCTACCGGACAAATGAGTAATTTGTGTATTGAATTTTTTGTGGTTTTAGTAGATTCTTTATTTGATGAAAATTAAATGCGCAAAAGTATTTTTCTTTTTTATTGCAACTGCGGCTGCGCTTTTTTTGAGCGGGTGCGAAATGCCGGAGTCGTGGAATGATCCTGCCTATTTTGGGGACGGTAAAGACCTTGGCAAGAAGGTAAACGGCTCCGGAACTGGCTATGAAACTTGGGATCCGGACGTTCTATAACCGCGCATTGCTTTCAATATATCCGAGGGCTAAAATATTTTTTGCGGCGCAAGACTGTGCCGCAAATTTTTTTAGCACAGCAAGCTAATAGTCTCCGCAAATCGGCGCAAAAAAAAAGCGCGGAAAATATTTCTCCGCGCTTTTTTTTGAAAATTGCTAAATTTTTCTGCGGCGCATAGCAAGCCCAAGCGAGGCGAGCGCAATAATTGCGGCTATCGCCGAGGGCTCCGGCACGCTCACCCTGAGAGTCAGCAAACCGTTCGCAAGATCTCCTTCAATAACTTTTACGTCAACCCCGTCTTCTGCGACGAGCATTTGATTGAGGACGTCTATTGTTATGTTGGAGGAATTCTCGTCGAAAGACATTACAGTATAGTCGAGATACGATACTTCGGAGGCTTCAAGCCACATTGCCAAGTCGTAGGGATCTACATTTACGAGGAAAGTTCCCCTTGTGGGGTCGAGCACATTGACTCCGCCGGCGACGTCTATTCTGTCGCCCTGCATTTTGGAAAGGTCAAAGCGTATCGTGCCGCTTTGAAAATCAATAGATGAAAACCTTGTAGTGCCGATTTCCGAGCCGCTGTCCAAGCCAGTGGAGCTGAAAATCGCCTTTTCCCCTACAACAGTCAAAGTGCTTGCGCTCATTGCGGAATGCATGCCGACATTCAATTCGCCCCATTCTACCGTTACCTTGCCCAAGTCTGCCATCTTAAAGGTTTTTTCGTCGCTATAATCGGCAAACTCTTGAAAGCGCATAATCTGTTTGCCGGTGTCGGAATTTGCGTTCATATTCAAGTGCAGGGCGCCGGCCACGCCGTTTTGAGTCGCGTACTTGCCGCTAAATTCGGCGGTGCCGTTGTTTGTCAATATTACGGTTGTATCAACACTTGGCAGCCCGACTTGCAGCCGCCCTATGCCGTTTATGCCGCCAATCATGCGGCTTTTGCTTCCGGAGCCGCCGCCGTCTTGTTTAGCGAAATCAAGCGACGAGTTTACAGTGCTTAGATTTAAAGTGCCCCATACTGTAAAACCGCTTGTCGAATTCCCTGAAAGGTAAAGCCGCGTATTGTTGATGTCAAAATTTCCGCCTACTTCCCAAGCCCCTTGCGCAGCGTGTATGACTAATGGAGAATTTAAGCTAATATTGCCGTCTACCTTAAATGTCTTATTGCCAAACCTCATCTGTATTACATATCCGGGCACAGAGGAAAAATTTACATCGCCCCTAAAATATGCTCCTTGATTAAAATAAAATGTATGGCCCCACGCACCTTGCGGATTAGATGCTACGTTAAAATTAAGGTTGTTGCCGACAATATATTCCGAAAACTCTCCAATGCCCGAGGATGTTGCGTTTACGCTTATATTAAGGTTGTTTGTAGAAGAGCTTACTACGCCATTGTATGCTTCGCCGTCAAAAGATCCAACACGCCAGCTTGAGCCGTCGTTTAGGCTAAAATCGGCGTCGGAAGTTGAGTTGTATATATCTTCGGCGTTTGCTTGTGAGAAGCCTAACGCTGAGAAAAACAGCAGTAGGGAAACGGAAAAACATTGGCGGGGAAAATTGCCAAAGTGGAATTTTTTCTGGGAGAAAGTTGAGGATTTATTTTTCATAAGCGCTTCAATGTTAATAAAACTTTTTTATATATAAGACGCTACGAGTTCAATTTAAAAACAACTATTTTTATCTTAACTGTTAAATTCGATCTTTTTATTATTTTTACTTATGAATTCAAATTGTTTTTGGCATTATAACTAAATCCGCGCGCACATAGAAAATTATGTTATCCGCTAAATAAAAAACTCGCCGCCGCGTAAAAATATTCAATAACACAACAAAAAGCCCGCGGTCTTTCTTAACGCGCGGGCATCTCGCATTAATTTTCTATTGCCTAAGCTTTGAAATTGGGAAGATACGCCCCGAATTTTACGAGTTTCCCTTGAAGGGTTTTTACGTCTATTTCGTGCACCGACGCATTCAAGCCCGCCGCCATAGAAGCTCCAATGCCGGCTGCCTGGCCCATTATGAAGCATGCGGGCATGACGCGTATCGAACCGTGCACAAGTTCGTCGGAGCTTGCGCATCTGCCGGCAGTGTACAAATTGTCGAATCCTTTTGGTGTCAAAATTCGGTACGGAATGCCGTAGCTTTCGCCCTTAGCGTATTTGTACAGCTTGTCGAATTCTTGGCGGTGGCGCTCAAGCTCTCCCTTGTCAAAGCTTGAAGGGTGTATGTCTATGGGATAAGCGTAGCGGCCGATTTCGTCGTCAAAAACTGCGCGCTTCATATAGTCGTCAATATTTAGGGTGTAGTCGCCCACAAACCTTCGTGTTTCGCGGATTCCCATTGCGGAACCAGTCGATACAACCTTGGCGTTCTCGAATCCGGGCACGTATTTGTTGTAGTAGTTTTTATATTCGCGCATAGACTTTCTGCAATGAAGCAGCGCGCGCGTGACCGAGCCTTCGTCCGTGCCGTCAACTCCGAAAGCGTGGCCTATGTTTCCGCCGCCAAGGCCGTCGCCAATTTCAAATATGCCTGTCATGTGCGGATCGTAAAAAGAGAATACGCCGGCATCGTACGCCTCTTTTACTTTGAAGGACTGCGGCTGGGGCATATCGGGCCTGTTTTCCCTCCATTTTTGCCAGTCGATTGAGCACCATGTCGAGCAGAGCGAGCCCGGCATCATTTTTCCGTTTTTATCGCCCTTTTCATACTTGGCGCCTGCCATGTAGGCGAGGTCGCCGTTGCCTGTTGCGTCGATAAACACTTTTGCCTTTACGGCGAATATGCCACCGAGCCCCGAGCATATGGCGCAATCGATTTTCCCTTCCGACGCCTTTACTCCGATGACTTTTGTGCAGAATGTAAACTTTGCTCCGGATTTTTCGGCAAGCTCGTCGTAAACGCGTTTTAGCGTCTCGATGTCGTGCGCGCCGCCTTTAAAAGATTTTTGCGAATTGAGGGCGTCTCTCACCCTCGACCCGAATCCCGCGGCGAGAAAATTTATCCCGTCCGTCATTTGCATGAAAAGCGGAACCAGTGCCGAAGTTCCCATTCCTCCGAAGCACGAAAGATTCTCCGCCGCATAGACATCTGCCCCGCTTTCTGCTGCGGCAACCATTGCGGCTATTCCGGCCGGTCCGCCGCCGGCAACAAATACGTCAACGTTGTATTTCACGGGAACATTCGCGGAGAAGTTTACCGTTTCATTCGGCTTGGCCCCGGAATTTTCCACCGGCATTGCCATTGCCTTCGATGTTGCGATTGCGGGGAGTCCCGCAGCAAGTTTTAAATAGTCCCTTCGTCTCATACGCATTAATTTTTTTTAAATATTTTATTCAAAGATAAGAACAAGGCAAAAGAAAAAATTGACATATTTTGAATAAAAAAGACATTTGCATAGCTTATTGCGTCTTGCGACCGCGTTTTTTTTATTTATGCGCAACCGCATTCTGCCACGATAGCTCAATGGAAGGGCGAGGCGGCGCGTAAAATTTCTATAATTAAAAAAAGAGCTTCGCAAAAAAGTAAGTTGATAAAAGACACATTGGCTTTAAGCGAAAAGTTCGCCGCAATTTTTAATGCCTTCCCCGAGCGATATTGCCCCAAATACGCTCGTGCCTTTCCACGGATTTGAAAAATCGTTTATCCATGAGCCGTCCGATTGGGAAACGTTATTTTCCATCCAGTCGTAGAGCATTATTCCGGAGTCGAGCATATCGGAATCTTTGCGGCGCTTGGCAACGCATAGAAAAGGATATACGGCGTCGCCGATTCTTCCGTGTATGAAGTCGCATGCGGGGCACTTTATCCCGCCGAGCCGCTCCTTTGGCCCGCTTTTTATTTGCAGATTTCTAAGCCCGTTGCACCAATCCGCCAAAAGGTTGTCCGCGAGCGCGCGCAGGGGATCTTTTACGCCTGTTTGCGCGCGGAGCTTTAATGTTGCAGCAACGGCCGACGCGGCCAAGGCCGTCTTAAAAAATCCTCTTCTATCCATAATTCCTATTCGTTCAAAATATGCGCGCGGTTGAGTGCGCGTCTAAAACAGCTTTTTAAGACTAAAATATCTTTGCCTTTATTTACAAATAATTACTTTGCCGCGCGCTAAAAAATTAAATTCCGCAATCCCCTGTGCGGCTGCGCTTATCTTAAAATTTTCCGCCAATATTTAAGTATTCTTCAAAAAAAAATAGCCCACCGTTTGTACGGCGAGCGATTTTTCTAATTTTGGAATAAAATAAAACCGACTTTTTTTTCTGCCAAACTGCCTTGCATTTGGAGTTTGTGCCTGCGTTTGCAGACTTTAAATTTCCAGAGTGCAAAATCGGCAGTGTTGCGGCGTTTTAAATCTCGGTGACTATGGCGTCGGCGAGGCCGTAATCTATCGCCTGCTGCGCGGTCATGAAGAAATCCCTGTCGGTGTCGGCCGCGATTTTTTCTATCGGCTGTCCGGAGGCGTCCGAAAGTATTTTATTCAACTCCTGCCTCATGCGCTCAAGTTCCATCGCCTGAATGTGCATATCCACGGCAGTGCCCGTCATTTCGCCCATTATCAGGGGCTGGTGTATCATAACTCTCGCGCTCGGGAATAGAAACCTCTTGCCTTTCGGCGCGGCGCTTAGAAGTATCGACCCCATGCTCATCGCTATCCCCGTGACTACGACTTTTACAGGAGCTTTTATAAGCTTCATTGTGTCGTATATGGACATTCCTGCGCTTATAGAGCCACCGGGAGTGCTCATGTAAAAAGTTATTTCCTTTTCGTGGTCGAGCATATCGAGATACAGCAGCTTGGCTACGGCGGCCGCCGCGGTTTCGTCGGTTATGGCGTCCCAGAGAAAAATTTTGCGGTCGTCGAGAAATCTCTTGGCTATCTCGTTCGAGATTGGTGCCTTGTTGTCCTTTTTATTTTCGCATTCTTCGTTCATATCTATTTGTCTTTTGAAATTTCAAAAATCGCGTATCCCGACATTAAATTCGGCATAAACGCGCACGGTGTTTCCCAGTCGGCGCGCAAAAAATGGCGCCTATGTATTCTTATATCGTTTTTAGAGCAGAATTCCTTAAAGGAATTTACAGAAATTTGATTCGTTGGCCTGGAACTTTCCCAGGGTTCCGGATAAACTTCGTTCACAATCCTTCTTCCCGTAAGTGCGATTGAGAGCCTGTTTTGCCAGTAGCCGTAGTTTACAAAGCCCACCGCGACCCTCCTCGCGACCCTCAGCGATTCAAATACGACTTCCCCAGCATTTTCAAGCTCCGGGAGAGTCCGCGAACACACTATCCAGTCGAACGAGTTGTCGCCGAATGAGCGCAACAGCTCCATAATATCTCCGTGGTAGGCGTTGACTCCGCGTTTTATGCAGCGCGAGATTTTTTCAAAGTCCATGTCCACTCCCACCGCGTACACGTCTTTCAGCCTTACGAGCTCCGCAAGCAGTATTCCGCGTCCGCAGCCGAGATCCAGCACGCTTTCGCCCCTCGACACCCACTCGCTTATCGCTTTGAGTTCGATTTTCTTTTTCAGGCTCGATTTTGTCTTGTCTTCTGGCATATCGTTTAGGCGTCGAGGAAAAATTCGACGAGTTTATAAAGTTTGGGAGAGTGTATCAGGAAGGAGTCATGCCCCAAATCGCTCTTTACTTCGGCGTAAGAAGCCGTCTTGTGCAGGCGCAGGAGCGCGCGGACTATCTCCCTGTTTTGCTCGGGCGGGAACAGCCAATCTGATGTAAACCCCACGACGAGCGTCTTTGCCTTGACTCCGGCGAAAGCTCCCTCAAGAGTTCCTCCGCCGTAAGCACGCAGGTCGAACAGGTCGAGAGCACGGGTGAAATAAAGATACGTGTTTGCGTCGAATCGGTTCACGAAAGACTGCCCTTGGTGGTGCAGATAATTTTCAATCTCAAACGACGGCTTGAATATGCCTGAATTTGCAAAGGCAGCCTTGTGCTCGCGGCCGAATTTGCCTTCCAGACCCTTGTCGGATAGGTATGTTATGTGCGCCATCATTCTGGCTATGCTAAGCCCCACGCTCGGGGTTCTGTCGAGCGCATAATTGCCGCCGTTCCACACCGGGTCCTGCATTATCGCCGACCTGCCGACTTCGTTGAAGGCGATTGCCTGCGCGTTGATTCGCGATGTTGTCGCGAGCGCGCATATCCGCTCGACCCTGTCAGGATAGTCTATTGCAAGCTGCAAGACTTGCATTCCGCCCATTGAGCCTCCTATGGCCATCTTCAATTTTTCTATCCCGAGATAGTCAACGAGCCTCATTTGCACTGCGACAATATCGCGTATTGTCACAGCGGGAAAGGACAAATTGTAGCGCTCGCCGGTCTTTGGGTTTATTGAGGACGGCCCCGTCGTGCCGCGGCAGCCGCCTATGCAGTTGGCGCATATTATGTAGTATTTGTTTGTGTCGAGCGGCTTGGAGGGCCCGATTATATTGTTCCACCAGCCCGATTTCCTGTCGCTTAATGAATAGACTCCCGCGCAGTGGTGGTCGCCGGTGAGGGCGTGGCATACGAGTATTGCGTTGGATTTTTCGTCGTTTAAGCGCCCGTAAGTTTCGTAGCGTACGTTAAACGAGTCAAGGTGCCCACCAAGTTCGAAATCAAGCGGTTCTTCGCACTTGAAATCCGAGTAGGCGACTAATCCTACCTCTCCCTGGTAGTCGTCGGAGGGAAATATGAAATCGCTTGAATCGTTCATTTTTCTTCTTGGGCGTCTTTGACTTGGCTTGCGCTTTTTTCCTTATCGGCGGAGGCCTGCGGCTGCGCGCGCTCCGATTCCTGCGGCGGGGCGGGAGCTATGTTTGCCTCGGCGGATTTTATTATGTCGCTGGCCATACGTTCGGTGACGAGCTCCAACCTTACGCTTTTGCCGTTTCTCAACACTTTAAAGACCGCCGTTTCCGACGGGCGTATGAAGAATGTCTGTGCGCGCAACTCTGTATTGTTTGATACCTTTTGGGAATTTATCTCGATAATTTCGTCGCCAACCATAAATCCCGCCTTTTTTGCGGGCGCGTTTTCGGCGACAAATTCCACGACGACTTTTGTGCCGTTCGCCGGGTCCGGGACGTCTTTTGCCAAAAGCCCGAACCAGCTGTATATCGGCTCTCCGCAAATCATTATGTCGTCGCGTATTTTGGCTGCGGCGCGCGCGGGCAGTATAAAGCTTCCGCCTATTTCAGGGAGGGAGGCTACTATCATTCCGGCGAATTTGCCGTCGAGTGTAAAAACCGCCCCTCCCGTGCTTCCCCGCGGCGCGGGTATGTTTGTTCTGACGTACACCGTCGGAAGAAACCTTCCGCCAAATTCTATGTTTTGCCCTGTCGCCATTCCCATGCGCGGAGAGGCGGCAAACCCCATTTCATGGGAGATTGAAACAAGCACAGTAGCCGGCTTTACAGGCTCGGCGGCGGAGTCCATCAAAACCACGGGCAGATCCGCCGACTTGAAATTGCCTGCTATCTTTATTACAGACACTGTCGTTATGGGGTCGAATCCCACGTTTTCGGCGTCAAGAAGGCGGCCGTTGTATTCTATCCAAAGCTTTTGTGCGCCCCTTGTTATGAATGCGCTCGTCATTACGGCGCCGATTTTGCTTGCTATGAACCCGGAACCTACATCGAGTATTGTTGTTTTTGCTTCGTTGCCGGCGGAGTCTTTTGAATGAATCTCTTTTTTAGCGTAAACTTTTACTATGCTGTTTTTGTTGTTCTCAAAAAGTGAATATAGGCTTTCTTGAAGCCCGCATGCAGCGTCAAAGCCTGATTCCGCACGCGCCGCGGCGGCCGCGGACATCGCGGCGGCCAATATGAGCGTCGTTGCGGTTTTTAATATTCGCATAAAAAGTTTCATTTAATAATGGTCTTCGATTTAGGCGTAATCAAGCGTAAACTTGGCGCGCCCGACCGCCTATTTTTCCGCTCAGTCGTCAATCCGGCGGCTCGGCTTTCGGGGAAAAATTTGCGCGCTCCCAAGAATCTACACCGTGTGGGCGTTTTCCCTCATTATGCTCAATTCGCAGAAATGCTCTTGGCAGGAGAACGGTGGCTCGTCGGCATGCGTCTCGCGCTTGTAGTAGGCGCCGTTGGAGTGCAAAAATGTTGCGAATTTATTGTCTTTGAGCATGGAATCGAGTATTTCGTCGCAGATTCTCGCCTTTATATCGGCATCTTCTATCGGAAATATACATTCTATGCGCTTGAACATGTTGCGGGTCATGATATCTCCGCTTCCGGCAAAGACTTCCGGCTTCCCGCCGTTCTCGAAGTAATATATGCGGCTGTGCTCGAGATATACGCCGACTATACTCCGAACGGTTATGTTTTCGCTCATGCCTTTTACTCCCGGAACAAGCCCGCATATTCCGCGGACAATCATGTCTATCTTGACTCCTGCGTTGGAGGCGCGGTAGAGGGCGTCTATCGAAGACTGCTCTATTACCGAGTTTACCTTTATTATTATGCGGGCCTTTTTGCCTGCCTTCGCATGGGCTATCTCGCGCTCGACGAGCTCTATAAATTTTGAATGGAAGCAGAAGGGCGCAACCCAGAGCTTCTTAAATTCGGGATTTAGGACTTTGCCCGTAAGCGTATTGAATAAGTCCGCCACTTCCGAGGCTATTTCGGCGTTTGCCGTGAATAGGGAGATGTCGGTGTAGAACTTAGCAGTCTTGGAGTTGTAATTGCCGGTTCCCAAATGGGCGTACCTTCTCAATTTTCCGTCGTCCTCTTTCCTCACCACAAGGCATGTTTTGCAGTGTGTTTTGTAGCCTACGATTCCGTATAAAACGTGGACTCCGCACTCCTCCAATTCGCGCGCCCACTGAATGTTGTTCTCTTCGTCGAAGCGCGCTTTTAGCTCTATCAGCACCGTCACTTGCTTGCCGTTTGCCGCCGCTTTTTTAAGCGAGTTTACTATCGGAGAGCCGCGGCTTGTGCGGTAGAGCGTCATCTTTATCGCCAGCACTTTGGGGTCCGCCGCGGCGGAAGCCACAAAATCCTCAACCGGATTAAAGCTGTCGTACGGGTGGTGGAGCATTCTGTCGCGCTCGCGGATTACGGAAAATATGTCGTCGCCGCTTTTGAAGCAGTGGGGCAGAAACGGCTTAAACGGCGGAAATTTCAAATCGGGCCGTTCTATCATGTCGTAAACTGCGGCAAGGCGCGCGAGATTCAGCGGGCTTCCGTTGATTTTATAGACAAAGCTTTCGTCGAGGTCGATTGCGTCCACGAGCTCTTTCAGGGCGGTTTCACTCACGCAGCTTTCTATTTCGAGCCTTACGGCGGCGCCTTTCCTGCGGTTGTGGAGCTCGTTTTCTATCGTTTGAAGCAGATTTTCCGTTTCTTCGTCGTCGAAGTATAAGTCGGAGTTGCGCGTTATCCTAAATATTGCGCCGCCGCGGACTTTGTATCCGGGGAAAAGCTCCTCCGCAAAATACTTTATAGTGTCGCTCAAATACACCAAACGCATTTCTCCGTCTTTGCCGAAATTGTCCATTTTTATGAAGCGCGGCAAAATCGGGGGAATCGGGACTATCGCTATGTCGCTCGGCGCGCGCCTTATTGTCGGATTTGCTATTTGCAGCAGCACATACAATCCCTTGTTGCGCAAGTGGGGAAACGGATGGGCGGGGTCAACGGCAAGCGGCGTAAGGGCGGGGTATATGTTGTCGTCGAAGAATTTTTTTAGCCACGCCTTCTCTTCCGCGGAACATTCCTTCGGAGTCTTGAAGAAAATTTTCTCCTTGCGAAGGGCGGGCATTATTTCGTCCGCCCAGACCCTGTATTCGTCGTCGTTCATCGCGGAGGTTATTTCGCTTATCCTCCTGAGCTGTTCGCGCGGGCCGAGCCCGTCGAACCCCACTTCCAGCACTCCCGACTCAAGCTGCTGTTCAAGCCCCGCGACGCGTATCTCGAAAAATTCGTCGAGATTGTTGCTTACTATCGAGAGGAATCTGAGCCTTTCAAGCAGGGGGAACGACGGCTCTGAGCACAAATTCAATACCCTTCTGTTGAAGGCGAGCCAGCTAAGCTCCCTATTGAAGTATTTATTTTCGTGGTGTCGGGCTGATGTCATATTTTAATCCTTCTCGTATGCGCGCGCAAATTAGGCGGCTTATATAAAGACGCTTTTTGCGCGGCGTAAGTTCAAACAACTTTGCGGAAAACGCGCATTTGGCGTTTTGCGGCGCTCAGGCAGACTGCGGCGCCAAATGCCAATCAGGGCGCAAAAATCCAAACGCTGCCGCATTCCGCCGCAATTATATAAGGCAAATTTGTTAGATTTTTGCAAGGGCCTGCTCGAAATCCGCGATAATGTCGTCTATGTGCTCGAGCCCCACGGATACTCTTATTAGTTCGGGGAGTATACCGGTTGCCCTTTGTTCCTCGTCGGAAAGTTGCCTGTGGGTTGTGCTCGCCGGGTGGAGGACTCCCGTGCGGGTGTCGGCAACGTGTATTACAAGCGCCGCGAGTTCCAGCGAGTTTAAAAGTTTTTCCGCGGCGGCTCTTCCGCCCTTCGGCCCGAACGTCATCACTCCGCCGCATGCTTTCAGGTATTTTTTTGCAAGCCCCGCGCTCGGGGAATTTTTCAAGCCCGGGTATTCCACCCATTCGACTTTCGGGTGCGAGGCAAGGTATTCGGCAAGCTTCATGCCGTTTTCGCTGTGCTTTTGCATTCTAAGCGGCAGCGTTTCCAGATTCATATTCGTAAGCCACGCATTCATCGGCGACATCATCATTCCGAAATCGCGCATTACGTGCGTGCGCGCCTTTGTTATGAAGGCGAGGTTCCCGAAAGTCTTTGTGTAAACGAGCCCATGGTAGCTTTCGTCGGGCGTAGTCAGCCCCGGGAATTTGTCGGACGCTGAATAGTCGAAGTCGCCCTTGTCGATTACTATGCCTCCGAGGCTGCATGCGTGCCCGTCGGCGTACTTTGAAAGGCTGTGTATTACAATGTTTGCGCCGTAATCGAAAGGCCTGCAAAGGTAGGGCGTTGGGAAAGTGTTGTCAACGGCGAATGGAATGCCGGCGCGGCGCGCAACATTCGCAAACTTTTCAAAGTCGAGCACCTTTACGCTCGGGTTTGACAGGCTTTCTCCGAATATTAGCTTGGTATTCGGGCGCACAGCCGCGAATATTTCATCTTCCGATGCGTCTTGGTCAACGAAGGTGGTCTCTATGCCAAGTTTCTTAAAAGAGTGCCCGAGAAGGTTGCTCGTTCCGCCGTAAATTGTGCCTGCGCTAACTATGTGGTCTCCGGCTTCGCAGAGGTTTGTGACGAGAATCGACGTTGCGCTTTGTCCGCTCGAACAGGCTATCGCGCCGACTCCCCCTTCAAGGGCGGTCATCTTTTTCTCTAAAACTTCCACGGTGGGATTCGAGAGGCGCGTATAGAAGTGCCCTGAAATTTCAAGGTCGAAAAGCTTCGCGAGCTCTTCGGCGGTGTCGTACTTAAATGTTGTGCTTTGGGCGATTGGCGCAACGCGCGGCTCTCCGTTTTTAGGTTCCCAGCCCGCCTGGACGGCGAGCGTTTCAATGTGCAGATTCTTTTTCATATTCTATCCTTCAAATGCGTACGTTTCTTTTAAAAGCCGCGCAAGCGCCTCGAAATCGGCGGGGGGGCGGGCGGTCACATCTATCTCAACACCGTCGCGGACGGGGTGGGGCAGCCTAAGCCTCCGTGCGTGCAGCATTACGCGCTCCGGCGGGGGTATTTCGCGAAATTTATTCTTTTGAAATTTATAGGTGTAGTCGCCCATGATTGGAAAGCCGAGGTCCGACATGTGCACGCGAATCTGGTGGGTTCTGCCCGTGTATATCTTGCACCTCACAAGAGCAGCCTTGGCGCCGTACTTTTCTTCTACAAACCATTCCGTGTGGGCGTCGCGGCCGGTTGAATCGTCGCATACGCACATCTTTGTCCGGAAGGACGGGTGGCGGCCGATATTCTTTTTTATGCAGCCGCTCCTGACGGTGGGAACTCCGGATATCAACGCGATATACTCCTTGTCAATCTCGCGCTTCCCAAATAGCTCTACAAGCCCGTAGTACGCGGCGTCGGTCTTGGCGAGAACCATTACTCCGGAAGTTTCCTTGTCGAGCCTGTGGACGATGCCCGGGCGCATTGCGCCGCCCGCAAGGCTCAGTGCGCAGTGCGAGCTCATCGCATGGACGAGCGTGTCGGGGCCCGTGCCGCTCCCGGGGTGGACTGTCATTCCGGCGGGCTTGTTAACCACTACGACGTCTTCGTCCTCGTACAATATTTCAACAAAAATATCCGCGGGCTCTATCGACGTTGGCGGGGGCTCGGGAAGCTCAGCTTCGAGCGTGTCCCCGGGATTGAGTATAAATTTCTTGCCGATAGGCTTTCCGAGTAGAGTCACTTTCCCCGCCGAAAAGCTCTCCAAAAGGCGCGAGCGGGAAATTCTGTCGGACAGAAATGCGGCGAGCGCCTTGTCGGCGCGCATCGGCTCCGCTCCTTCCGGGTGCGTGTATGTCGCAGTTTCTGGCATATTCCGGTTTTGCCGCGCGGCGTCGGCGCTATGATTTTAGGTATTGAGGGTTTAATTTTTCTATGCCTTCGCCGACAAACAGCCCGTCCTTGCGCACAACTTTGCCGTCAAATTCTATCGTTCCGCCGCCCCATTCTGGAGTTTGAATGCAAACCATGTCCCAGTGTATGCGCGAGCGGTTGCCGTTGTCGGCGGTCTCGTACGACTGGCCGGGAGTGAAGTGGAATGAGCCCGCGATTTTCTCGTCGAAGAGTATGTCGCGCATGGGCTTGTTTATGTACGGGTTGAAGCCCATTGCGAACTCTCCTATGTACGATGCCCCCTCGTCGCTCGCAAGTATCTTTTTTAATTCGGCTGTCTTTGAGGGCGATTTCGCGTCGACAATTTTTCCCTTCTCGAAAACGAGCGTTATAGAGTCGAATGAAATGCCGTTGTAAACGGTCGGGGCGTTGTAGAACACGACACCCTCTACCGAATCGCGCACGGGGGCAGTGAAAATTTCTCCGTCTGGAATATTGTACTGCCCGCCGCATGGAATTGCGGGGATAGACTTTATCGAAAAGCTCAGGTCGGTGCCGTTCCCGTATATCCTAACTTTGTCGGTGGATTCCATTAGCCTGCGGACGGCCTGCATGCCTTCCTCCATCTTGTCGTAATCCATAGTGCAGACCTCAAAATAGAAGTCCTCAAAGGCGCTTGAGCTCATCTGCGCCTGCTGTGCCATTGCGCAAGTGGGCCAGCGCAGAACAACCCATCTTGTCTTGTTGACGCGCCAGTCAACGGAGGGCTTCATGGCCTTGGCAATTTTTGCCATGTTCGCCTGTGGAACGTCGGAGTTCTCGAATATGTTGGAGGAGCCCCTGACCGCGATGTAGGCGTCCATTTTCTTCATCTTTGAAAGCGAGCATTCGGCTTCAACCGCGAGGCGCTCGTCGGATGCGGCGAGCGCGAGGGCGCGGTTTATGCGCGGATTTGAAACGTCCACATGCGGGAACGCCCCGCGGGAAACTACTTCATCGATGAGAGCCTCTACCATCTCGGAGGGCGTCTCGGATACGTCTATGAGTACGTGTTCTCCGGCGGCGACTTTCGTTGAGTGCCCGCAGAGAGTCTTTGCGAGTTTTATATATCTCGGATCCATATTACGGTTGGGAAAAAGTTATCTAATATATTTATCGTGAATTTTGCAAAATGTGAAGGCGCTAATTGAAAAAATTAGATTTTTGTCATATCGGGCTTTTTGGGGGACATATCGGGAGATTGGGTGTCGAAAATCGACTTCGGGAGGCTGTCGCGCAGATTTGCGGATTCAAAGCGCAAAATATCTTTATCGCGCGAGGATTCGTCCCGCAATTCCGCTTCCCGCATAATCCACCGCGAATCGATTTTTTTTACAGAGGCGAGCTTCAGGGTTTTTAGCGGCCGCGAGTCTGAACTTAAAATTTGAGCCTGTACGGGAGAGCTAAATTCGCGTGAAAGCGCGAGCCTCACGGAATTTTGCCCCGCCGCCGCGGAGTCATGGGGCGCGAGCCTGAAAAAATGGACTGCCTGGCCTATTCTGCCGGCTCCCTCATAGGCGGGCTTCCAAAATTTGTAGGGCATCAGCAAGTCGAACGGGGAATATAAAAAACCCTCCGCGAGGGGCTTCGACCATTCTGTCGGCGGCAATTCCACAAACGAGCCGTTTGAGAGCTTGAATACCTTAGGCTCGGCGGGGTTGTTTATTAAAATATAGTCGGCGATGCATTTTTCAGCAGTCTGCCCGCCGCGCGGCCCAAAAACCCTTATGCGGGTCTTGTCGTAGCCTTCGCCGGTTTTCGTCCCGAAGATTTCCCCCGTGTAGCAGGTCTGCTCTCCTTTGCGGGGGCGGTGGATTATGGTAAAGCCCATGCAGTAGTCTCCCGAAATTCCCGCTCGGGAAAATTCGCCCCACATTTCATTTGCCTCCTCCGCGGAAAGCGGGCGCACGGAATTTGTGTCGGCCCCGCCGCGTGGCGCGGCTGACGAGCTTAAAATAAAAATGAGCGCCGCAATAGCGCCCATAACTGCCGTAAACAGCTTACGCATCAAAGTTATTTCTTAGCGGGCGTTTCCGATTTAGCGGGAGTTTCCGATTTAGCTGGGACAGCTACCGTCGCGGTCGCGCTCTTATTTTCCGCCTTTGTTTTGGTTTCCGCCACAGCGTCGAGGGGATTGGATTTCTTCGCGTCGGATTTTCCGGATTCCGGCGCGACGGCGACTATCGAGGGAACTTTTTGCATTTGCGGCTTGTCGGACGCCGAATAGACGTACCCGAGGTACAGCCCGGCTGATATCACGAAGAAAAGCACGCAAAGCTTTACGGTTGTCTTTGTTAGAACGTTAGTGGTTTCCCCGCCGAAAATTCCCTCGGCTGCTCCGCCTCCGAGGCTTGCGCCCATGCCGGAATTTGCGTTCGGGCGCTGCATGAGAATCACCAGCACCAAAAGCAGGCACACGATGATTAGTATGAGGGTAAACAATCCTATAAGAATGGAACTCATTTATAATATCCTCTTATTTAAATCCAATTAAAGGCATATAGTTTGATTAAAAATCCGCCTGAATCAACACTTTTTTATTAAAGGCAATTGGGAAAATCCGGAAAGGGCAGAGGTATGTAGCGCGCAAAACAAAATTGTATGGCAAATATTTTATTGATGCCCGCTAAATGCCTGGGGGGCGGGAGGCGGATTTTTTGCACTTTTTGCGCTGTTTCCATTATTGAAATATTTTTTTGTTTAAGCGCGCTACTGCCGCTGCCGCAGATAAGATTATTGCAAAAATGCCGCAATTCCCAAAATTCTTTTCCGATAGTCCATATATTTTATTTTGCGAAGCGGGTTTAGGCGCTCGCAAAGACTGCTGTATTGTTTGACATGCAATTTATATTTTGATAATTTTTTTTACATGAAAAATTTTATTTTAGTTTTGAAGGCATTGGCTATTGCGGCGGCTTTCTGCCTTTTTGGCGAGGCGCGCGCCGAATTTGAGAAAGTCCCGGTTCCCAGAGACGGCTTCAAGGCCGAGTATTCTCAGGAAGTGGAGAATTACCCCGCGCTTCGCGGCATGAATCTTGTATCGTGCTTTAAATACGACGAGCGCGACATTGCGGATCTTGCCACATGGAAAGCCAACCTCATACGCTGGCAGATAAGCCGCAACTACAAGCGCCCAGGCAAAAACAGGGATATTGCCGACTACGACAAGTGGATAGATTCCGAGATTGAAAAAATAAGGAAAATCTCGCAAATGGCGCGCAAGCACGGGATAAGGATTGTCATAGAAATGCACACTCCTGTGGGCGGGGTCGCAAAGAACAGCGATATGATGATGTTTTACGAGGCGCCATACGCGGAACATTTTGTTGAGGTATGGCGGAAAATCGCGCGCGCATTGAAGGGCGACGACACGATATTTGCGTATGATTTGATAAACGAACCCGTCCAGAGTCGTCCGCCTGTAATCGATTATTTGACACTCCAATACGCGGCGGCGAAAGCTGTAAGGGAAATAGACCCGTCAAAGCCCATAATAGTTGCAAGCGACGGCTGGAACAATCCTGCGACGTTTAAAAAACTGCGCCCGCTTCCGCTGAAGGACATTCTCTATTCCGTGCACATGTACCGCCCCCACGAATATACGCACCAAGGAATCCAATCTGGGACAAATATGGACGACATACGCGCGGGAAGAACCGTAAAGTACCCGTCAGAGAAATTTTCAAAGGCGGACATTGCGCGCGAGCTTTCGCCGGTCACAGACTTTGAGAAAAAGTACGGCGCGAAAATATTCCTGGGAGAGTTCGGGCTGGTGCGCTGGGCGCCCAATGGGGGAGAATATTTGAGGGACTGCATAGAATTTTTTGAATCGCGCGGATGGAGCTGGGCAAACCACGCCTACCGCGAAACATACGACGGATTTTCACCCGAGCATTCGGACGACGTAAACGTGAAGGAAAAGGATTTGAACAATCCGCGAATGAAAGCTCTTTTGGAGGGTTTCTCTAAAAATAAACCGCTTAGATAATCGCGGGTATTTTGAGATTCTATCCAATGCGGTGAAGTTTGCGTAGCGCCCTATTATATTTATTGAAAGCTGTATTTTTATTATCGCGGGCGGGCATTTGTTAGCCCGCTTGTTTTTTTTGATAGATAGGCTGCAAAATAGAAAATTGATTTTTATGCGAGCCGAAAATTTTTAATTTACCTATTCGGAAAAGTGTAAAATATTTTTCTCAGGCTAAACTTTCTTGGCGATACAAAAAATCTGTGCGGCAAACCATATAGACAATGCGCCGCAATAAAAAACGGGCGCAGTAAAAATATCTTCGCCTCCGCGGCAACCGCTGTCAAAAACCAGCACCGTAAGCTTTATAGAGCAAGGTAAAAAAATATTTGCGTCCGCGCGAGGAAGAGTTTTATCGCCTACACAGATATTTTTTACCGCGTGTCTGGCGGCAGCCCGCAGCCGCATAAAAACGCCGTTACAGAGGTTTTGAGCGTGATAAATATTCATGCACAGCGCGCAAAGATTATTTGCGCCTGCGCCGCGCTGCAAATAAGAATGCAAACAACCCGAAAATCGCCGCGATTGCCGAGGGCTCGGGAACTTGCGTGAAGCTTATAGTTAGCATATTGCCCTCCCATGCGAAATCCGCGAGAGCCCCCAAGAGATTCTTGGCGATGAAGTCGCTGTTTGCGTCGCTTTCGTCAAAGCCTGCAAGCGAGTCGGCAAGTATCAGAGTGTATGCGGGTTCTCCAATAAGCATAGACGCATCGAATCCGTTGAAATCTATCCCTATTTTATCGCTTCCTTCCCTCGAAAGCTCTCCGAGAGAGAGCGTGTAAATGGTCGCCGAAAAGGAATCCACATTGGCTATTAAGATGTCGCCCGAAGACAAAACCGCATTCGCGAACATTGCGCCGTCGCCAAGCGCACCAAATTTTCCGCCGTCGAGTATTAAGGTTCCATTTGGGGAAAACGACTGGTTCTGAAAATATAAAGTGCCGCCCGATACTGTGATTGAATCTACAAGATATCCGGTAGCGGAGCTTGTTTGAGACTTGTCGGAAAATATCATCGTTTGGCTGTGCGTAGCGGATTTGTCCATCTTTATATGAAACTGCTCGCCGCCTGTATTACTAAATACTCCCTGCCAGACTGCATCGGACTTATTGGTGAAGGTCATGGTGGTCTTGTGTTCGGAGGCGTTGTAAGTTTCGGTCATTCTGAGCGTCGCAATGCCGTTTAGCCCGCCAATGGTTATGTTGCTGTCGAAGGCCTCCGAAGGGTCGAAGGTGTCCGCCTTGTTGCCGAGCTTGTAGTTTATGTCCCATTCTGAAAGGCACTCATGGTTCACTGTGCTCTTGTAAGTAGTGTCAAAGTTCACAACACCGTTTACTATGAAGTTTGTCACCCCCGTATTTAAGATTATTCTTTGCGAATTTAAATCTTCCGACGAGGTATATCCTGGGGTTTGCATGAAATTAAGGTCTCCGTCGAGTTGGAATGTGCAGTTTTTCTGCACAGTTATTGTTTGCCATACATTTGGGCTGGTTTCTCTCGATACCAAATCATTTGTGATTTTCAACGACATACCCTGATTGTATTGCGATGTGTTGGAGGACTTATTTGTAATATTCATGTCGCCAAAAACATGGTATGTGTTCCCCATATAGTTTGTCGTACCTCCTCCTATCATATCACCGCCGATTGTGATATTCATTCTTGCGGCATTCCAGTAAACATTGGCATAGTCCAATGTCACATTGAGGTTCCCCGCAATGTGCAAATCGGTATTGGCAGCGGCTATGATAGTTACGTCAGGGGTGGCAGTTGAGGATGCGGATGTTGGGTGGAGGCTTATATTGTAATTCAGATCGTGTATAGTTATTGGAGTGCCTGAATATCCAGACACCAATCCTGTTTGAATATTCGTGTCTATCGTGACCCAGAGATTATTGTTGGCGCCGGGTTTGGTGACTACTCCGTCGCTCGTCTGCCAAATTACATCTGAATTGAAATATGGAGAATTTCCCCAAAGGCCTTCGGTTTTGAAGTCTTTTGTGCAGTATAAGTCTATGTATTCCGAGTCTTGGGCGATGGCGGAGAAAAAAGGTATAAAAAGGAGAACAGCTGCAGTGGTATAATTAAGTTTCATATATAAATCAATGAACTCAAATTCCATAAATGTCAATATATTTTAAAGATATAAAAATATATTGTACATGGAGCGCAATGCCATTAGGCCGTTGCCTTGAATATTGAAAAATAAAAAATTCGAGAAAATTCTAGAATAAAAGTATGCAGGCGCATCTCGCGCTTGAACGCCTATGCGCGTCCAAGTTTGTCAATCACAAGGGCGAAATTTTTGGGCAGAGGCGCGCATATTTCATTTGCGCCGAGCTCGGGGTGGTTGAAGTCCGAGCCGTTGAATGATACTTTTTGCAAATGTAAAAATAAATGCGGGTAGATTGGCTTCTCGAATTTTTCCCCGCGCTTTAATTTATAGTTGCCCTTGAATTGCGAGGTAAATATTTGTCCGCCGCGCGAATAAACCGATTCCCCTATTATCTTTAAGCCTTTTTCCGCCGCATGCAGGCGTATTTGGTGCGGCCTTGCGCTTGCCGAGCGCGCGCGCCATAATTGAAAATCCCTAAAATCCTCCGCAAGCTCAAAGGCGGTTTTGCATTTTTTGCCGTACCTGTGCGAAACTGTCCATACGCGCCTATTTTCATTTTTTACAATCGGGAGGTTTACCTCAAAATTTTTCGGGAGGTTCGGGGATTTACGGGCAAGCAAAATAAATTCGTAGGTTACATATCCCGAGCCTTCTGCATTGCGCAACACTGCCGCCGTACTCTTGTCGCACGCGATAACGCATGCGCCCGATACTTCGTAGTCGCATTGCAGGGCGCAAAAGGGCGACTTTATTCCGAGCCTTTCGAGCTCGGGTTTTCCCGCCTGCTTCCTTATTGCAGCCACTATCGGGGCATACTGCATCTCGTAAGGCTCAGCTGCCTCATGCGGCATAGCGGGAGAGCCAGAATACGGCTCGAAAAGAGTGTCGGCGGGCTTGGATATTGCGGCGAAAATCCCTTTTTTTGCGCACGACACGTCGAGCCGCGCGGGTCTATCGAATAGAGTCTTTTGGGGGAACCCGATTTTATCCGGAACCATCTCTAGGGAGTTGCCGCTTTCTTTGCCCTCTTGCGCCGCGCACTTGGCTTTCCTCACGGCATTTTCCTCAAAATTTTTTGCGCAAGAAGTTGGCGATTCGCCGCTTTCTTCGACATTATTTTTTTTCGTAGGGCATTCGCGGGCTGCCGCGCGCGGGCAGGCTTCCGTATTTTGCTGGGCGGTTTCGTTTTCTGCCGGCTGCGAGGCGCTTTTTTTATCGTCCTTTTCGGGCATAATTTTTTCTTTCGTCAGTGCGTGGCGCGATGATTTTTGCCGGAGCATTTTTTTTGTATGTTTATCACTACAAGCGCGCGCAAGCCGAAGCCACGGGCGCGCCTGGCGGGTTTGACTCCGGCGGGTTTTTATCAGTCCGGAAATTTTGCATCGAGCACGTCGCGCGTCTGCTTTTCGCGGAATGCTTCGAGCTTCTGCGCGTAGGCATCGTCGGATAGCGCGAGCATTTGCACCGCCGCAATCGCCGCGTTTACCGCGCCGGCTTTTCCTATCGCAACTGTGAGAACGGGAACTCCGCGCGGCATCTGGACTGTTGAAAGCAGCGAGTCCATTCCGTCTGTCGCCCAGCCTTTCATCGGAACCCCGATTATCGGAAGGCGCGTGTGCGCGGCGAGCACGCCTGCCAAATGGGCCGCACCGCCTGCCGCCGCAATGATTACCTTTATTCCGCGCGCCTGCGCTGTCGAAGCAATTTCAGTGGCTTTTGCGGGCGTCCTGTGGGCGCTTGCGATGTTCCTTTCGTATGGAACTCCAAAGTTTTCGAGGGTTTGGGCGCAGTGCTTCATGGTTTCCCAGTCGCTAACGCTGCCCAATACTATACTTACCAAAGGCTTGTCTTGCATAGGGCATATATACTTTCAGAATCGGCGCGGAATACAAGCAGAAAACGATTGTGCATCACTTCGCAATATGTCTTTTTTTGATTTTGCCTTAAATTCTTCACGGCAATAGTATTTCTTTACAACCCGAATCTCTGTTCAAAATAAATCGTGTAATATTAAAAATTTTCAATGCGGAATAATTTAATTGCGGTGTGCCTTCAAAATTTTAGGGCTTTGCGCGCAATTTAATCAAAAAACTTTGTACAAAAGTCGGATTTCCCGCAGATTTTTAAAATGGCAATCCGCATGTGTGTAAATTCTCAAAAGCGCGCCTGTGCCCGCAATATTTATTTTGCCACTGAAAAAGTGCGGACGTTCAATGAATGCGTCTGCAGCCGCCTACAAACAGATTAAAATGTACTCCATAAAATAGCTACCTCAGGCAATTTTTTTTATGGGCTTTTTTTTACATATAAAAAATATTCCGTAAAATCCATCTATGGCATTCGCCCGAATAATTGAACAAATCCCATATTTGCTCTAAAAAATTCGCAACCGCTACAATTTATCCCGACCTTCCACCCAATCCTAAAACATGCGAAAGGCTGTATAAAAAATAAAAATTGCGGCTCGATAATCGCATAAAAAAGCGGGCAAGGGAAAGCCCCCGTCCGCTTAAATTATCTGAATTTCTACGCCGTATTATGCGAGCAACAATTCGAGAATCTTCTTCGCCGATTCCGGAATTACGGTACCGGGCCCGAATATTGCGCTCGCGCCGTGGTCGAGAAGGAATTTGTAGTCCTGCGCGGGAATTACACCGCCGACTATAATCATTATGTCTTCTCTTCCGAGCTTCTTCAATTCTTCAACGAGAGCGGGCAGAAGCGTTTTGTGCCCAGCCGCGAGAGAGCTCATCGCCACGACGTGGACGTCGTTTTCGACGGCCATTTTCGCTGTTTCTTCAGGCGTCTGGAACAAGGGTCCCATATCGACGTCAAAGCCGAGGTCGGCGTACGCCGTTCCGACGACTTTCGCGCCGCGGTCATGCCCGTCCTGCCCCATCTTCGCGATGAGGATTCTGGGTTTGCGACCCTCTTTCTCTTCAAACTTCTTTATAAGCTTGGATATTTCCGAAACGATTTCGGCGTTTTTCTTGTCCTTCATAAGTTCCTTCTCGTACACGCCGCTTATCGAGCGGATTACGGCCTTGTACCTTCCGAATACTTTTTCGCAGGCGAGCGAAATTTCGCCGAGGCTCGCGCGGGCTTTCGCGGCGGCAACGCTCAGTTCAAGCAGGTTGCCCTTGCCGGTAGCGGCGCATTCGGTGATGGATTCGAGTATGCGGCGGACTTCGTCGTTGTCCCTGTTCTTGCGGAGAATTTCCAGCTTCTTGATTTGGGCTTCGCGGACTGCCGTATTGTCGATGTCGAGAATGTCGAGGGGCGCTTCCTTGTCGAGCTTGTACTTGGTGAGCCCGACGATGGTTTCGCGGCCGCCGTCGATGCGCGCCTGCCTTCTCGCGGAGGCTTCCTCGATTCTGAGCTTCGGAAGGCCAGCTTCGATTGCCTTTGTCATGCCGCCGTGCGATTCGACTTCCTGTATGTGGCCCCACGCGCGCTTTACGAGGGCGTCGGTCAGGCTCTCAACGTAGTAGGAGCCGGCCCACGGGTCGATTACGCGGCAGATGCCGGTTTCGTCCTGCAAGTAAAGCTGTGTGTTGCGCGCGATTCTCGCAGAGAAGTCGGTCGGCAGGGCTATCGCTTCGTCGAGCGCGTTCGTATGCAAGCTCTGAGTGTGTCCGAGCGCGGCGCCCATCGCCTCGATTACCGTGCGGGTGACGTTGTTGAAGGGATCCTGCTCTGTGAGCGACCAGCCGCTCGTTTGCGAGTGCGTGCGCAGCGCCATGCTCTTGAGGTTTTCAGGGTTGAATCCCTTGACGATTTTCGCCCAGAGCATTCTTGCCGCGCGCATTTTTGCGACTTCCATAAAGTAGTTTTTGCCTATCGCCCAGAAGAAGCTGAGTCTCGGCGCAAACTGGTCAACTTTAAGCCCGGCCTTTTCGCCGCACCTCAAATATTCGAGCCCGTCCGCGAGCGTGTACGCCATTTCGAGGTCTGCGGTGGCTCCCGCTTCCTGCATATGGTAGCCGGAAATGGAGATGCTGTTGAACTTCGGCATATTCTTCGAGGTGTATGCGAATATGTCGCCGATTATGCGCATCGAGGGTTCCGGGGGATAGATGTAGGTGTTGCGGACCATGAACTCCTTCAAAATGTCGTTCTGAATGGTTCCGGTGAGCTGTTCGAGCTTTGCGCCCTGTTCCAGACCTGCAACTATGTAGAATGCGAGAATCGGGAGAACGGCGCCGTTCATCGTCATGGAAACGGACACTTGCGAAAGCGGGATCTTGTCGAACAGCACTTCCATATCCATAATGGAATCGACAGCAACGCCCGCCTTGCCGACGTCGCCGACTACGCGCGGGTGGTCGGAGTCATAGCCTCTGTGGGTCGCGAGGTCGAAAGCAATGGAGAGGCCTTTCTGCCCTGCCGCGAGGTTGCGGCGGTAGAATGCGTTGGATTCTTCGGCTGTCGAGAAGCCTGCGTACTGGCGAACCGTCCACGGGCGCACTACGTACATCGTGGCGTACGGTCCCCTGAGGTACGGAGGTATGCCTGCCGTAAAGCCGAGGTGTTCCATTCCTTCGTAGTCGGCCGCGGTGTAGAGCGGCTTTACGGGAATTTGCTCCATCGTGTCGGAGATGAGATCGTCGAACTTGCGGCCGGTCTTCTTTTCTATGTCGGCCTTCCATTGTTCGAGGGTCTGTTTCGGTTTCGGCGTTTCAAACGCCATTTTTGTAAAATCGGGATTTTTACTCATTTTCGGATTCCTTTCTATTCCCTTTATTTGAGCACGCCGAGGCTTTCGAGCATCGATTTCAGCGTCTGGTAGTTGTTGCTCTTTATGCTTATGCTTCCGTCGAGGCCCGCGTCCTTGTAAGACTGTTCAAAGTCGGGATTCGGAATGCCTGCAAGCATTACGACGCCGTCGGGCTTTGCGGCTTTTAGAGCCTTGGTCACCGGCGGAACAAGCTCCGGATACGTATCGTCCGTAGAGCATATTACGGCGTATTTTGCGCCGCTTTCGGCGAAGGCCTTCGCCGCTTCTTCGGGAGTTTGGAACCCGTTGGGGTAGATTACGTCGAACCCGCCAACTTGGAAGAATCCGCGTATGAAGTCCGCCCTTATCTTGTGCTGGACGAGCGGTCCCATCGTGGCGAGGAAAATCTTCGGGCCGGAACCCGTCTTTTCCTTGAAGTCCGCGCTTGCCTTGCGGAGGGCTTCAAAGTGTTCTACCGCCCTGTGGATGTGTAGGGGCTTTACGGAAGTTTCCGCCGAGCCGCACTTGCACATCGCAGCGCTGAGAGCCGATATTCCAGCGCCCCTTTCGGCTGCTTCAACGAGCTTTTCAAATGCCTCAGCGCCCTTCGCGGAGCCTATTTCGACTTTTTCGTCGGATTTCGCCGCGGCGACTTCTGCCGCTCTTTCCTTGAAGATTTCGGCGCATTTGCACGCGGGCTTTTCAAGGAGCTTTTCGCCGAGGTTTGCGTAGTTGTTTGTGCCGACTATCGAGCTTCTGCGAGTGTCGATGAGCTTCTTCTTGGCTTCGTCGGTGGCGGCTATGGCGTCCTGCACAAATCCGGATTCGAGCGCCTTTACTATTCCGCCTTCGGCTTCAATTTTTACGAAGAATTCCCAAGACTTTGCGGCGACTTCCTTCGTAAGCGTTTCGACGTAGTAGGAACCGCCCGCGGGGTCGATAACGTCGGTTAGATTGCATTCTTCCTGCAAAATTATCTGCTGGTTGCGGGAGATTCTCGAAGAGAATTCGTCGGGCTTGCGGATAATTTCGTCGAAGGGCGCAACCGTCATTGAATCGCAGCCGCCAATGACTCCGGAGAAGGCTTCGGTCGCGGTGCGCAGCATATTGACGTACGGGTCGTAAACAGTTTTGTTGTAGGTTGCGGTAGCAACGTTCAAGCGTATCTTGCGCGAGTCCTCGGAGCCTCCGAAGGCTTCTACAACTTTTGCCCAGAGCACGCGTGCTGCCCTGAGTTTTGCTATCGTCATGAAGAAGTCCGAGCCCAGCGACATGCGGAAGCGCACGAGGGGGGCTGCTTCGTCTATTTCCATGCCCCTTGCGAGCATTTCGCGGAGATATGTAGCCGCCGTTGACATGGCTATGCCGAGCTCTTCGACCGCGTTTGCGCCGGAGGAGGAGTAGGGCATTGTATCGACGCCTATCGCGCCGAACGAGGGCATGTTCTTGGCGTTGAACGACGCGAGCGCGAACATTTCGTCAAACGCGCAGTCGAGCTTGCGGTCGAGCTTGCCGCGCTTTGCGAGCGTGCCGATGGGGTCGAATCTTATGCCGCCGGAAAGTTTCTTGCCCTTTTGCGAGGCGTAGAGTATGGCGGCGATGTCGGCGGCTCTTGAACCGGTGGATATGTTTATTTCAACGCAGTCGGTTTCGATGCCTTTCAAGGCTTCGTCGAAGTCTTTTTTCGTGGAGACCGACAGCCCGCAGCAGCCTACCTTGCCTTCTTCCGACTTGTCGGCGTCTATCCCGCGCGAGCTCGGGCAGTCGAGCTTTATTTCCAAGGCTGTCTGCCCCTTGTTCAAGGCGTCGAGCGCGAGCTTGTTAAATTCTTTCGGAGTGGAGGCGTATATCTGCTGGTCGATTTTCCACGGGCTGCCTTTGTTGCCTTCCACAGTCGTCCCGCGGACGTAGTTGTCGTATCCGGGCAGGGAGATCTCAAAGTTTATGTCCTCTTTATTATATATGGGTCTGAGGACAATCCCTTCGGGAGTTTTTGAGTACATCTTCTTATCGAAGGGCGCGCCTTTTAGGAGTTTTTCCGACGCTTCTTTCCATTCTTCGTAAGTAGACGGTTTGAATTCTGCGAACAGATTGTTTTCGTTTTTCATTACTCGTTGTTTTGGTTTGTTAAATGTCTTGGCGCGGGGGCGCAGGGCATTGTTTTCTTCGCGCATTTTGAGCACGCGCCAAAATCCCCCCGGTTTTCAGTCGGGGCTTTTTATGCGCGTTATCTCAAAATTCGCCGCGGCCATAACCGTGGCTTTTAATTATAGTCTTTTAAATGCCCACCGACAGTCAAGCATTTTTAAACAACTATTTTATTTGTTTTTTTGGGATTTTTTTTATTTTTGTTAGAAAAATCTTGCAATTACCATTCTAAATATGTAGTTTATCTAAGAATTTAACTTTTTTGCGTTTGTTTAAATTATCGGGGAGAAATTTATGCTGAAAGATAAGTTAATAATTGCCGCGGCTTCAACCTTTGGAATGTTGTCGCTTACAGCGTCGGCTGACGACGGCGAATTTTACAAATACACGAATTATAATCCAGACGAGCCTTCGAGCGCGCCAAAATACGGCGAGTTTCTCAATCCGACGGGAAAGTCGCGCCCCCAGACTTGGTGGCATTGGATTGACGGCAACGTTTCCAAAGAGGGCATTGAGGCCGACTTGAAGGCGATGTCTGAAAACGGATACGGGGCGGCCATCATATTTAACATTAGCGCGAATTGCAGCAATGTTATGAGGAGCAAAACCAAGCCTGGGCCGCTGGTTTTCAATTCTCCCGAATGGTTTGAGACTTTCAAATTTGCAGTCGAAAAAGGAAAGGAGTTCGGAGTCGATATAGGCATACATAATTGCGACGGCTGGTCGGAGGCGGGAGGTCCGTGGATTGCGCCCGAAGATTCCATGAAAACCCTTTCATGGACGATAAAAAAGGTCGAGGGCGCGGGGCAGAAGTCGATAAACCTTCCAAAGCCTTACGCAAATATGGGCTATTACAACGATATCGCAGTAATAGCGTGGCCGAATGTGCGCCCAGACACCCCTGGAATGTATTCAAAGCTAAAAAGCATCTCGCCGGCGACCCCGGAAACAGTCCCATTCGAGCCCATCACAAATTGGCGCGGGAAGAGTTTCTCCGCGAAAACCGACAAGACAAAATTTGAATCGTTCGGCTTCGTGCTCGAATTTAACGAGCCTTACGAGGCGGACACACTCGCGCTTTCTCTCAGAAGACATTGGCAGCTCCCGCGGCCTGTCGTCCTCGAAGCCTCCGAAGACGGCAAGACCTTTGAAAAAGTCGCCGACGTAAACTTTAAGAGCGGCGACGTCCTCATAAAATTTCCCTCCAAAAAGGCTAAATTCTGGCGCATAGTGCGCAAAGACAATTACCGCGACTGGGAAAATAAAACTGGAATTATTGATGTTCTTGGGCTTGAACTCGTCTCCCCGGGAGAGGTGCCCGCAAAAATGCCCTTTATTCAGGCCCAGCTTGCGAAGGTCAATATAGTTCCGCATAGAAGCTCAACTTCAATGCCGCTTCCATACGACGACATTCCCGTTCCCGAAAACGCCGTAATCGACAGCAAAGATGTCCATATATTTAAAGACGCCCTTGACGCCGACGGAAACTTTAAATGGAACGTGCCCGCCGGCAAGTGGAATATTATGCGCCTCGGGTTTACGACGAGCGGCAAACGCGTCCATCCCGCTACAAAAGGCGGCGCTGGGCTCGAGATAGACAAAATGAGCAAAAAAGCCGTGGATACGCACTTCGACTCTTATATAAAAAAGATGATCGAGACCGCCGGCGCCGACGCGGGCAAAATATTTAAATATGTAGAGACAGACTCATGGGAGTGCGGAAACCAGAGCTGGACCGACGGGCTCGACGATATTTTCAAAAAGGAAAACGGATACGATATGCTCAAATTCGCCCCGACATTTGTCGGAGACTGCGTTGGCGGAAAACAGCGCACAGAGGCGTTCGCTTCAGACTTGCGCGCGGTGACCTCAAAACTCGTCATGGAGAATTTCTATGGGCGTCTCGGCGAGCGCATAAGGGAGTCCGGGCTTCTATACGAAAGCGAGCCCGCTTCGGAGACATTTATGTGCGACCCTATGTACGGCTTTAAAGTGTCCGATATTCCGCAGCACGAGGTATGGCAGGGAATGCGCCGCACAAACGGCGTCGCAGGAGCGCGGTTTGCGACGGAAGGGAACGGCAGATGGGGCAATGCCCCGAGCGCCTCGCACTTTTACGGCAAAGAGTTCACCACATGCGAATCACTATCGCAGGCAAACGGAAATTGGACCGATTGCCCAAGTTCCCTCAAAGGCGTTACGGACACGATATTGCTTTCGGGCTACAACGTGATGGTATTCCATTCATACACACACCAGCCGGACGAGAGCGTTCCCGGTTGGCAGATGGAGCCGTGGGGGTCGGTCTTAAACCGCAAGATGCCGTGGTTTAAGCTTTCAAGGCCGTTCTTCGACTACATCGCGAGAGTCCAGTATATGATGCAAAAGGGGAAATCCGGCGCGCGCATATTAAGTTTTGTATCGGACAGGGTTCCGGTGGAAAACGGCACGATAGAGCCTCCGGACAATGTTGAGATAGACATGGTAAACGGAGACGGCGTCCGCAACTACCTGCGCGTCGAAAACGGAAAATTGGTAAGCCCCGGAAGAATGCAATACGACCTCATGGCTATTAATAAGGACAGATTTTTGCGCCTGGACACCCTTAAAAAATTGAAGGAGTACGTCGAGGCGGGCGCGTCGATAGCCGGCTACTTCTACGGCGGCAGGTACGATACGCTCGTTGGCGGAAAGCGCGCCGAGCGCCAGTGGCGCGCGCTCAATAAAGAGCTTTTCGGCGGGCCGGAGAAGTCGGTCAGGAAAATCGGCAAGGGGACTGTGTACGCGAACTATTCCGCGAAGGAAGCGGCTGAAGCGGCCGGCATAAAGCCGTCGTTTTTCTGCCGTGGCTCGTCTGGCGAATTGGATTCGTCAAAAATCCTCTGGACCAAGAGAATCCACAAAGACGGTTCTGCATGGTACTGGGTCTTGAATGCTACGGCTGCAACGCAGAAAATCGTGGCGTCGTTCGACGTCGCTGGCAAGGGCGTAAGCGTTTGGGATCCTGAAACCGGGCGCAAATATGCGGCGGCTGCGGTTTTGGAAAAGGACGGCTATACTTCCGTGCCGCTTAGTTTGCCTCCGCACACAAATTTATTCGTAGTGTTCGACGGAAAGCCCAATGCCGCTCAAATTGGCGGATATTCAATAAACGGAGCTGAGCGTTTCCCGAATGTCGCGGCGGGCGGCGGCTCGCTTGCGGGTTCGCCTGAGAACAATTTCTCGATGGCGTTTACCGTTTCTCCGAAGGCCGAGATTGGCGAGTTTAAAGAGCAGAATTACGGCATTATAAATCCGAAGCGCGAGGTTGAAGCCGTGCCGGCTGTTGGCATGCACAATGCGCTTGGCAACAAGCACACCGGAATTGGCGCAATGGCGGGTTCGAACGGGATTGCCGTTGTGGAGCACGGCGCAGGTTACAGAAACGCCGTATTGGTCCATATGGCGCCGATTTCTCCGAAAACGCGCGTTGCGGTAGTTTACCGCGACGGTATCCCGAATTTGTACATAAACGGAAAATTTGTAAAGTCCGGGGTTAAATCGCCGCGCATTCCGCATCCGTCGGAATTTGAGGGTAGCGGGTTCAATGGGGAAATATCGTCGCTTACGGTTTACAACCGCGCGCTCGGCGACGCGGAAGTCGGAGCCGACGCAAAGAAACAAATGTTTGCCCCGAGGAAGGCTGCGGACGTGGAGCCGGTCGTTTCAGTTTCAGAAGACGGAAAGGTTGTAGCGGAATTTTTTGAAAAGGGGAAGGTGGAATGCATTTTCCCCGACGGCTCCAAGGGGGCGGCGGCAGTTGATGAGGCAGTTGAGCCGACAGTCATAAAGCCGCCGTACGAAGTCAGGTTTAACGAGAAGTTTGGCGGGCCTAAAAAGGCTACATTTAATTCTCCTGAGTCGTGGACGGAAAGTTCCGACCCGCGCATAAAGCATTATTCGGGTGTTGCGGAATACACGATGTACGCCGACATACCTGCCGAAAAATTGGGAGCCGACAAGAGGGCGTACCTCGACTTTGCGAAAGTAGGAGACGTTGCGAGGGTGAGCGTCAACGGCAAACTTGTCGGGACTGTGTGGAAATATCCGTACAGGCTCGATGTCACAGACTATGTTAAAGCCGGCAAAAACAAGATAGTTGCGGAAGTCGGCAACACATGGGCGAACAGGTGCTTGTACGACGCAACATTGCCTGCCGACAAGCGGATAACTTGGGGCAACGATTTGTGGTACCACTATCCCGACGCCGGCAGCGGGCAAAAAGGCACTTGGAATTCGGGGCCGATAGCGTCTGGAATATACGGCGGAATGCCTATGATATTGCATTCTCAGATAAAAAAGGTTGGCTCTGAAAAGTAGCCTTCGCATAGGCCTGCACGCGCCCCATACGGCGCAATTTAAACGGATACGGAGGGCGAAAAAATTTTTTATAGGTTAAGATAATGATACAAACGGTTCGGCGATTATTTGCCGAACCGTTTTTCTTTGTTATTTTTCGTAGGCTGAAATTTTTTTAATGCGCGGCGAAATGCGGTTTTGCAAGGTGGATTGCGCTTTTGTTTAGGGGCATTCAAATCCGAAAAATCGAACTTGAAAGAAAGTTGCATAAGACGCGCGCGAAAAAATTTTTATGCTTGGATAAAAAAAGCGCCCCGAAAAATCGGGGCGCTTGAAATAAATTGCGTTTCTTAGCGAGACTTCGGCTCGTACGGGATTCCCTGCTGCTCGCACAAGGCGGCGCGGCGGGAGAGGCGAACTCTGCCTTTGTCGTCTATGCCTATGCACTTTACGAGTATCTCGTCGCCAAGTTTGCAGACGTCTTCGGTCTTGTTCACGCGGAAGTCCGCAAGCTCGGATATGTGAACGAGCCCCTCTTTGCCGGGCAGGCATTCGACGAACGCGCCAAAGTCTTTTATGGAGCGAACTATACCTTTGTAGGTCTTGCCGACTTCTATCTCGCCCGTGACAAGTTCCACTTCCGATATTGCGCGTTTCATGCTTTCTTCGCTTGTGGCGTATATGCAGACTCTTCCGGGGTTGTCGTCGTCGATGTCTATTTGCGCTCCGGAGTATTCCGTTATGCGGCGGATATTTTTGCCTCCGGGGCCGATTAGCATGCCGATTTTATCGGGATCTATCTTCATTATCTTAATCCGCGGCGCGCAAGGCTTGAGCTCCTTGTTGGGCTCGGCTATCGCTTCCGCCATTATGCCGAGAATTTTCATTCTGACATCGTGGTTGCGGTAAATCGCCTCTTTCGCGATTTCAATCGGCAGCCCGTCGATTTTCAAGTCGAGCTGGAAGCCGGTTATGCCGTTTTTGGTTCCGCAGATTTTAAAGTCCATGTCTCCGTAGTGGTCTTCCGCGCCAATGATGTCGGTGAGCACAACGTGCTTTATTATCTTGCCGCTTTCGTCCTTGCGGGTGACAAGCCCGCAGCTTATGCCGGATACGGGCGTCTGAATCGGCACGCCTGCGTCCATAAGGCTGAGGCAGCCTCCGCACACCGAAGCCATAGATGTGGAGCCGTTGGACTCCATTATTTCAGACACCAAGCGTATCGCGTACGGGAATTCGTCTTCCGACGGAAGCACGGGAAGCAGCGAGCGCTCAGCGAGCGCGCCGTGGCCGATTTCGCGGCGGCCCGGGCTGCCGAAGCGTCCGGTTTCGCCGACGGAGTAGGGCGGGAAGTTGTAGTGCAGTATGAAAGACTTTTGTTTAGTTCCGCCGGTGAGCCCGTCGAGCTCCTGGCAGTCTCTCGTCGTGCCGAGGGTCGTAAGCACCAGGGCCTGTGTTTCTCCGCGGGAGAACAGCGCGCTGCCGTGCACGCGGGGAAGAACGCCTGTTTTTGCGCTTATCGGGCGCAAGTCCATGTAGGTCCTGCCGTCGCAGCGCTTGCCTGCGTCGAGGATATTGTCGCGGTACACTTTTTCCTGCAATTCTTCGAACGCCATTTTGATTTGCGCCATGTCGAATTCTTCCTCGCCGATTTTGCCTTTTACAAATTCGGCAGTCTCCTGCATTAGGGCGTCGACGTCGGCCTGCCTCTTTAACTTGCTGTCTTGGAAAACGGCTTCGAGAAGGCGCCCGCCAACGTATTCGGAGCACATCTGCATAATTTCCGGCTTGCATACGACAAGCGGAAATTCGCGCTTTTGCTTTCCGCAGATTTTAGCGAGCTCCCTCTGGGCGGCGATTATTTTCTGAATCTGAACCTGTGCGAATTCGAGAGCTTCTATAAACCTGTCTTCGGGGCACTGTTCGGCGGATCCCTCAATCATCATCATCTCGCGCTCGTTGCCGACGTACACGAGGTCGAGGGTGGAGTCGAGCATTTGCTCGTGGGTCGGGTTGACTACGAATTTCCCGTCGATTTCGCCGATTCTTACGCCGCCGATAGGTCCGTTCCACGGAATGTCGGAAATAAGCAGCGCCGCGGACGCGCCGTTTACCATCAAAATATCGGGGTCGTTTACCATGTCCGCCGAGAGCAGAAGCCCTATTACCTGGACTTCATTCATAAAGCCCTTCGGAAATAGCGGGCGAAGGGGCCTGTCGCAAAGTCTCGATGTCAGAATTTCTTTTTCGTTGGGGCGGCCTTCGCGTTTGAAATAGCCTCCGGGGATTTTTCCGGCGGCGGAGAAGGTTTCGCGGTAGTCCACCGTGAGGGGGAAGAAGTCCTG
>ERZ773181.123-NODE-123-length-94235-cov-8.408038_pt1 | contig 94235 bp, 97 predicted proteins | sample MGYA00581001_ERZ773181 | MGnify/ENA primary metagenome ERZ773181 (study PRJEB29015, sample SAMEA2737780) | human gut metagenome | biome: human gut; feature: human-associated habitat; material: faeces | place: China | collected 2012 ...
AACAGAAAATAGGAACTTTGAATAGTTCCTATTGATTATTTTGAGAATTATGATTCATTCCATTTATTTTTTTATATTTCTGCATTAAGTCATATTTTTTTAATGTTTCTATAATTGCTTTAGCATTTTGTTCACATCTTTGTAGCCCGATGTCCGTATACCCAAAATCCTTTTTCAAATTATAATCTTCATAATATTCAATTAAATCTTCTTCTAGTCTTTTAAATAATATTATTTCTCCACAATAAGATTTACTGTCATTTACATATTCATCCGTTGGCCTTTCAACATTATAAATATTCAAATAAATTATGTCGTCTAAGTTATCCCCTTTTTCAAATAGCAATGTGAAGTAATAAACATATAAGTAATTATATTCATCTGGATAATATACATAATGTTTTTTTCTTTCAACTAGTTCTTCATAAGTTTCTCTCCCCATTCTTGGTAGATATCTTTCAATATAGTGTATTGCTCTTACTTTTATGTATGGTAATTTGTTTATTTCTTCAGTTGTAGTTGGTAACTTTTTACTTAATTTAGCTCTGAAGTAAAAATCTCTTTCTTCTTCAGGACTTTCTTTGCAACATATTAATATTAAATACTTATTTTTATATTTTCCTTTCTTTATTTTTATTGCTATTGCTTCGCCATTTTTTAAATCTTTTATCTTTCCCATATATTATCTCCTAAACATTCCCTTGGTGCTACTAGTGTCTCGTCACTGAAAATTCCTGCTTCTCTATATAAATATTCTGAATACCTTGGTGTACCTTTTCTTATTCCGTTTCTTTTATTACATCCTTCCATTCCTGAGTTTAAAGTTCTAAATATTTCAATATAGTGTTATTCTTTATCTCTTGATTCTTCATATGTTAGATTTTCTTTCAATGTTACCATCTTATATTTTTGTCTATGCACATTTTTTTTGTGTTCTTTTTTTCTTCTCTTTAAATCATTAGTTCTTCCTATGTATGCAACAGTCTTTGTTTTTGTGTCAATCAGAGCATAAACCGCACATTTTTGCACGTTGTCGTCGTCATCATCATCTTTTTTGTTTTTTCTTCCACCATTTGATGTTGTAACCATTGAAATACTTTTTATTGCTTCTTTAACTGTCATTCCTGAAGCTAAACTAATTGCTACAATTAATGCTGCTTTTATTAACTCTTCTCCGCTTGTAGAGGCTATTGCAGCTCCAATTCCTATAGCTAGTTTTCCTGATTTATCAGCATATTTAATCGGATTGTTTAATACATATGTGTATAAATTATAACCATTCATTCTACATTCTGCATTAATAATTCCATCTGCATTAATAAATCTTCCCCATTTTGGATTATAATATCTTGAATTTAGATAATATAATTTTGTATCTGAATCATAATAATATGAACGATATCTAAATGGGTTCTTTAATGCTATGTGATTTTCTTCAGTAATGTCTAATCCATTGCTATCTTTAATACTTATGATATTACCCCATGAATCATAAGTGTAACTAGCTATTAGATTATTTTCTGCATCAATGATTCCTACGATGTCCCCTTGAAGGTTTTTAAGATAATAATATGTTGTACCATTAAGTTCTAAACCAATTAATTTACTATTACTATCTCGTAAATAGTATATCATATCATTACCTGTTTTTTCAAATAAAATATTTGAATTTTCTAAAATATAGTTAGTTGTTATATCATTTACTTTTTTACTTACTCTGATACCATCTTTATTATATGTATAAGTTATATTATTAAACGATTTTAATTCTTTTCCATTTTGCCAAGTTAATATATTTTCTCCGATAGTTAAAGGATTACCTATTTCATCATATGTAATACCATCATTATTATACTTAGTTAATTGATCAGTCCATGATTGATTATTATATTCATATGTATCTTTAGTTAATAAGTTACCTGTTTTTAATTCATATGTTTCTTTAGTTAATATATTACCTTCATTATCATAATTATATTTTATTGTTATATTTTTATTATAATCATCTTCTTTGATTAATTCAATAAATAAATTATAGTAATATCTATTTTGAGATTATAAAAAACAACTATTTTTGAAATTATAGTTGTTTACTCTTTTCTTTATTTTTAATATATTTATTTAAACCACGTAAGCCTTTATTCTTATAATCAAATGAAGTTAATATGGTATCATCTTTTATACCTTTTTTATCAAGATAAGTTTTTAACATATCCATAGTTACTTCATTATAATATACTTCACAAGATATTCTACCTAAGAATTCTTTACTAAAAGTATTTTGAAGATTACCAGTATTTTTAATAAAACCAATTTTAGTATTTAACATTGCATTTGATGTCATAAATATATATGTGTGTTTGAAATCTATTTTTTCTCCTTTTGAATTAGTTATGTAGCCTTCATCTAGAATTTGCAAAAATAAATTAATGACAGATGGATGAGCTTTTTCTAATTCATCTAGTAAAATAATTGAACATGGATGCATCTTTATTCTATCAAAAATATTATCATCATCATAACCTACATAACCTGCGGATGCTCCGATTAATCTACTTATGGAAATATTTTCACTATATTCACTTAGATCTAATCTAACTAAAGGAATTTTTAAATATTTACTCACTTTTTTAACTGTTTCTGTTTTACCCACTCCGGTTGGTCCACTTAAAAGAATAGATACTGGTAAGTCTTCATCTTTATTTTTTAGAGCATTAACTATTTTTGTTATTTGTTTATCTTGACCAATTATTTCCTTATGAAGATAATCTTCAAGGTCACTCCAATTGATTGATAGATTTGGTATATTTTCTTTTCTAAGTAAAACATTTTTAATATCTTTACTAGTTATAATATTTGGTTTATTTTTATAGTTTTCAATTTTGTTTTCTAATTCTATTTCTCTAGTTCGATATGTTAGTGCTTCTTTAAAATTATTTTTCTTAACCATTTCTTCTTTTTTAGTTTTTAATTGCAATAACTTTTCTTTTAAATCTTTGATTAATTTTTCTTTACCAAATTCTACTTCTTTCATAGCACAGATACTATCAAGTAAATCAATTGATTTATCTGGATTAAACCTATCTAAGATATATTTATCTGTTAAATCTACGATTTCTTTGATGTTTTCTTTAGTTATTTTGATATTGTAATGATGTTCAAAAGATGGTTTTATTTTAGATAGAATTTCTTCAGTTTCATCTTTTTTAGGTTCATTTATTTTTATTAATTCAAATCTTCTTCTTAGAGCTTTATCTTTAGAAATGAATTTGTTATATTCACTAGTTGTAGTTGCTCCGATGATTTTAATTTTGCCACGTGCTAAATAAGGTTTTAATATATCTGATGCATTTATAGCTCCTTCTGCTCCGCCAGCATTTGATATTGTATGAATTTCATCAATAAATAAAATTATTTCCGGATTCTCTTCAAGTTCTTTAATTACTTTATTTAATTTTTCTTCGAACTCTCCGCGGTATTTTGTACCTGCTACTAAACTAGACATTTCAAGAGTTACTATTCTTTTATTTTTTAATTTTTCGGGAACACTATCACTATTTATTCTTCTTGCAAGTTCTTCGACGATTGCACTTTTACCAACACCAGCATCTCCAATTAATAATGGATTATTTTTATTTTTTCTTAAAAGTGTTTCAATTATTTCATTTATTTCTTTATCACGACCTATTACTAAGTCACTATTTACTTCACTATTTAAGTCTTTACCAATTTTATAAATTTCTAAATTTTTCTTATTCTTTTTACCACTTTTCTTTAATTCATCATATAATGAATCTAAATCAAGATGCATACCAAGCATAATTCTTATTGCTATACCTTCGCCTTCTTCAAGTAAAGATATTAATAAATCTGTTGCTGTTACTTTATTTTTCTTAGCTAAATCTTGTGCATTTTTAATTACTCTTTTTAATAAAGGAGTATAAATTACTATACCAGGATTATTTTTTGTTTTACCTACGATTTCATTTAATTCACTTAAAAAATCATCATATGTTAAACCATATTTAGTCATTAGTTTATTTATAGAATCACTTACCTTAAGCATACTTAATAGTAAATGTTCTGTTCCAACATAGGCATGATTTAACTCTAACATGATGATTTCTGCATTTTTAAATATCTTTGTTACTTCGAAACTATAATTGTTATACATAGAATCCTCCTTTTTAATTCTATGTATGTTATGGAAAAATTTGCTTATATTTATACAAGATTATGCGATTCATCAATAATTTTAATATCACTTGGATATTTTTTAAATATAATATAAGCTTCTTTTATTTTTTGATTATTTAATAATCTAAGTGCATAATCTAAGTCACTTGCAAGCATATCATTATTAATTGTAAATTCAAAAGCATTTGAGCAACCATTTATTTTAAATGCTACTTTGATATGCATATGTTTAATATAATATTTTTTACTTATAATTCTTGTTTCTAATTCTTTTTTTTCTATTACTTTATTTAATGCATAACTCGTGTTAGTATCTTTTGATATAATTTTTACATTAGTTTCTTCATAATAAAGTGTATCATCTTCACTTACTTTTTCTTCATATATTCTTAATTCATTCTTTGTAAAAATAATACTTTGGTTATTCGTTTTAGAACTTATTTCAATTGAATCATTTTCTAAAGATTCCATGTTTGGATTAAAATATAGACGGGTTGTTAAATCACTCATTAATTTATTAATAATTGTTTTTGAATCTTCATCAATATCAATTGTTAACCCGATTAGTTTAAGATACTTTTCTGGAGTAAGATTATATTTTTCTAAAGATTTAGATAATGATTTATTTTCAATATCACAGATATGATTAATTCTAGTTATAATTGTTTTTATTTTTCTGTTATTTTCCATTTATTATTCTCCGTTTTTGTTAAATTCATTTTATCAAAAATAAAAGTAAAAGTCAAAAAAATGTATAAAAAAAGAGTTCATATTAATGAACCCTTTAGATGTAAGTTACTACTGTAAATAGAACAAGTAGTATTACTAACATACCCAATGCAAATAACCAGATATATTTAACCCAGTCTTTGTATTCTATCTTCATCATTGATAAACCAACGATAAGAATTGCACTTGTTGGCATGAATACTTGAACAAGACCGTACATTGAAGTAAATATAGTATGAATTATTTCAACATTACCAGAGAAAGCTTGAGTAAAGAAGCTTCCACATGTGTAAGCAACATAACCTAAGTCAGTTTGGAATAATGATGTAATAAATGCAACTACTGAAGTTAAATATGGATTAAATCCTTTTGTTAGATTTATTAACCAATTACAGATTGATAATGGTGCTAAACATAAATTAGCAATACCAAATAACATACCTGCAGCTAATAAAAGAAGCATTGGTTTAAACATATTCTTTGTTCCTTCATAGAAACTTTCAATGTATTCATTAGTCTTCATCTTATATAAGAATGCAATAACTACACTAGCAATTATCAATAACATACTTATACTAAATGTGTATTTGAATGAACCTAGAGCATTAGCATTATTACCTAAGATGTAACTGAATATAGTGAAATCTTCACCAGCTTCAAGACCAATTAGCCATTCATGGAATTTGTCAAATATTTCAATTTTGAAATATCCGTTCCAGTTGATGTATCCTAAAACAACAATAATAACTGTTATAGCTAATACTATAATTGCAGGTACTAATGATGTTTTTTCTTTACCACTTAGTTTTTCAACTTTAAATGGATCATCTAATACGTTGTTTGCTTTAGCATTTTTCTTCATATCTTTGCTTATCTTACGAACACGCATTACTATAAAGAAATTATATAAAACAATACTAACTGCAGCAATAATATAACGATAATTAATAGCATATGTAGTTTCTTGACCCATATATTTATTAAAGATTGTTAAACTATCAGTACCATATGTACATCCTAGAATACCTACTAAAACAGAACCAAATGTAATTACAAATGATGTTAATTTATCCATACCCATTTTAGTTAAAACACTAATTAAGAATGGAAGGAATATAATCATTACAAAACTTTGAGTAAATAGTGTTGTTAGTAAGAATAATATTACTGAAGTTACAACAGATGTAACGATTGGATGATTACTACATTTATCAGCTAATTTTCCAACAAGTTTTTGATATCCACTAACTTTAGATAATACTCCATAGAATCCAGCAACAACTATTAGGAAGATTATTTTATCCATTATACTTTGAAGAGCATAATATAATACAAATCCCATGTCTGCCAAACCTATACGAGAAAAATCTTGAACTGAGAAATCAGTACCTTGGAACACTCCGCTTGGATATAGCCATGATAAGATTAATGCAGATGATACAAAAACTAAAATACTTTTAGATAAGTAATGATCTTTGCCAGTAAATACTAACATCATACTTCCAATTGTGTATAATAATATACCGATAAATTTTAATACCATGTCTGCAGTTTCTCCATCTACGAAAGCTGCTACTATAAATAATATAAATGCAACAATGTCCATAAATGCAGCGATACATCTTAACACACCATGTTTTTCAAATATCTTTTTCATTCTCTACCTCCTTATCAAAATTATAACACCCAAACCAAAGAAAAAAAAGGCTTTTTGCACCTTTTTTTGTAATTTATTTAAATAATTTAAGTATTTGAGGTATACTTTTGTCATTTTGCATATCTTCAGCAAAATTATAAAGAATTCTTCGGTTATATTCTTTAGTAAAATTGTTAGCTATTTTTTTAATCATTATGTATATTGATTTATTAAAATCATCTAAATCAAGTTCATCCATTAATAAAAGTGCTGCTCTGATTGTTGATAATAAATAGATAACCGCTGCAAAAACTTCATCATTTGATTCAATATATTCAACATTTAATGTTGCAAGTAAATTAAGCCTTACGTTTATGTCTGTCATTAATCTTTCTTCGACGTATGTTGTTACAAATTTTTTACTTAGTTCATTTGTGATTAACAATTTATGAGTAACATAAGGATGCTTAGATGTTTTAAATTGCGTATTTACTAGAGTTGTTTCTAAATCTGGAATTGTTAAGCTTAACTTATATTTTATTTTGTATATTTCACTTTTGTAACAATTAGGTAATGTTTTTTCTAATATAGTCATTGATAAAAGTAAATAATCACTGATAATAAATTCTTCGACGATGTCACTATTTAATACACGATAGTCAGATTTAGATTCTTCTTTTACCAATTCATAAATGATTCTGTTGTAGACACGATGTGTTAATAAACCACTTTTATCTTCTGTTATATCAATATAAATACTATCACTATCTTTATCATATTTATTTTTTAAATAAGCTGATGCTTTCTTAAGTTCTTTTCTTTCTTTTAGTTTTTCAATAATATCATCTTCGATAGATTTTAACTTTTTTAATGTTTCAATAATTTTTTCTTGGTCGAGTATACTTAATTTATTAAGTCCTTTGTTTTCTAAATCATATAGTTTTTGATATTCTTCATAAATTCTTTCTGATATTTTTTCTAAAGCAGTTATTAATTCAATCATCGTTATCCCCCCCGATTTACTGATTATTTTAGCAAAAGAAAAGAGATATGTCAATCTCTAATCTCTTGGTTTCATTGTTGGAAATAAAATTACTTCACGAATAGTTTCTTGTTCAGTAAAGAACATTACAAGTCTATCTATTCCGTATCCGATTCCACCTGCTGGTGGCATTCCATATTCTAGTGCTTCTACGAAATCCATATCGATATCGTTAGCTTCTTCATTTCCTAAATCTCTTTCTTTTATTTGATCCCTAAATCTTTCTAATTGATCAATTGGGTCATTTAGTTCTGTATACGCATTTGCAAATTCTTTACCACCAATGAATAGTTCAAAACGGTCTACGAATCTTGGATCTTTTGGATTTTTCTTTGTAAGTGGTGAAATTTCAACTGGATGTCCATATAGGAATGTTGGTTGAATCAATGTTTCTTCTACATATTTTTCAAAGAACAAATTAACTATATGCCCAAAACTCTTTTCATGTTCTTCAACTTCAATTTTGTGTGATGCTGCAAGTTCTAGTGCTTCATCTAGAGTCATTTCTTTAGAAAAATCAATTCCTGTTACTTCTTTGATTGCATCGCACATTGAAATTCTTTTCCATGGACCAGCTATATTTATTTCATTTCCGCCCCAATTGTATATTGTCTTGCCCATTACTTTTTCACCAATAGTTGTAAACATTTTTTCAGTCATATCCATCATACCTTCAAGGTCACTATATGCAAGATAAGCTTCCATTAATGTGAATTCTGGATTATGTTTTGGATCCATTCCTTCGTTTCTAAATACTCTACCTATTTCATATACTGCTTCCATTCCTCCTACTAAAAGTCTTTTTAAAGGAAGTTCTAGGGCAATACGTAAATACATATCAATATCTTGAGTATTGTGATGTGTTATAAATGGTCTAGCACTAGCACCTGTTAATAGTGTTGTTAAAACTGGAGTTTCAACTTCAGTGAATCCTAAACCATCCATGTAGTTTTGAATACATCTAATTATTTTAGGTCTTGTAAATGCTACTTTTCTGGCATCTTCATTCATAATTAAATCTACATATCTACGACGGTATCTTTCTTCAGTATCAGTTAGTCCATGAAATTTTTCTGGAAGAGGTTTTAGAGCTTTAACTAAATGTGTATATTCTAAACATTTAATCGTTACTTCACCTGTTTTAGTTTTCATGATTTTTCCATAAACACCAACAATATCTCCTAAATCAGCTGATTTAAATAAGTTATATGTTTCTTCTCCGACATCATTTATAGATATATATACTTGAATACTTCCAAGTTTATCTTGAATAGTAAAAAATGATGCTTTTCCCATTTTTCTGATAAACATTATACGTCCGGCTACTGTAGCAGTATCATCCATATTTTCAAATTCATCATGGGGAATACTTTCATATTTATCTTTTATGTCTTTTGAATAAGCATTTCTTTCAAAACGATGTCCGAAAGGATCTATTCCCATTTCACGGATTTTTTCCGCTTTTTCTCTTCTTACTAATTCTTGTTCTGTGTATTCGTTCATATTTAATCACCCATTTCTTTGTTATTTATTTTACCACAAAAAAGTTATATTTCAAACATATTTATTACAATTATGTTATATTTTTGTTACTTTTTAATTTTTGGCAATATTTCTTATATAAAGGTATATACTTAATTTACTTGGTTTTCCATCCTATTTTATCAATAAAAAAACAATCTTGTTTCCAAGACTGTTAAAAACTTTGTTATATTTTATACATTTTTTTATTTTTCTTTGTTGCACCATAGATAACTACTGCTACAACTGCACCGCAAGCAATGATTGCAAGTGGTAATGTTGCTCCAGTTTTAGTTTCTGTAGTGGTTTCAATTACTGTAGTAACTTCAGTACCAACTGATGGGTTTGAAAGTTTCAAACTACAATTAGTTGCTGAACTTTCAAGTTCTAGATTAATTGTTGCAAGTACGAAGTCAGATGTTGTAACAGCAGTTGAAGCAAGAAAATCTAATGGAATACTTTTTCCTGTAGTTGATGCAGTTAAATTAGTCCATCCAGTACCTGGAGTTATTTTAGTAACTGTTACACCATCACCAACTATGTTTAATGTTGCTTTAAATTCAGTTAATGAACCTGTATTACCAGCAACTGATATTGTACATACTGATGTACATTTACCATTTTCAGTTGGGCAGCTCTTTTCACATTTTGGATTAATTGTAGCAGCACCAGCTTTTACAGGTAATAATAATACCATACTTAATGCTATAACACCTAATAATTTTTTCAACACTATCATCTCTCCTATCTTTATTATGTCTAAATTATATCATAAAAATACAAAAAACAACATATTTTTTATAAAAATATATTAAAAAGTGTAAATTTGTGATATTATAATAGTATAACATACGAGGATTGATCATATGAAAAAATTATTATTTAAGATACAAAATAACACTTTGATAGTTAAAGAGCGTATTAAATTATCTAACGAATATAAAGAAATTCTTAATACAAATGTAATTAGTTGTAATGAACTAATATTTTCAAGTGATTATTTAGTACAAAATCAAAAAATAGTTAGCTCATTTTTAAGTGAACTTACAAATGATTATAATATTGATGCTTTATGTATAGAAAAGTTTGACTTTGCTAAGATTGTTTTAAATTTAATCAAAGGCAATAAACAAATAGTTAATCTAATATTAAAAGAAGAAAATCAATTAACTTTTTCTTTGTGTGAGATGATTGCTAAAACAAATATAAAGAATGTAAACTGTTATAATTTACAACCATTTATGATTGAATACTTAGATAAATATCATATATTAATTGAATCTAGAAATGAAATACTTTATTTATCTAATTTTATGTTACAAAATAGTTTAAATGTATTCTCTTCCCTATTTTATAAGATGACTTTACAAATTGATTTACCTATGGATAATCAAGATATCGAAGACTTTAATGCTTTTTGTAAAATAAATAAGTATTTAAAAACAATAAATGTTTCATCAGTTAATAAAAATGATTTAGAGTTTATTGTAAATACTTTAAGAAAAAATAATAAAAAGAATGTTAGAATAGTAATACATGATAATATAAGTGATGAAGAAGTAATAAATTATTTAAAGACCTTTAATAAAAAGAAAAGCAAAAGATATAAAATATATTTTAAATTAGAATATAGTAATGAATATATAAATAATAATATTATGAAACAAGCTAATAATAGTATTTTAAAAACATGTGGTTATATCATTATATTAATTATCACTTTTACATTTGCTTATGTGTTTTATGATAATTATTCATCAATGAAGAAGGTAGAAAAGATTCAAGATAAATTAAGTGAAGTTATAAGTATTAATGGAAGTGATGCAATACTAGAAGATGTTCAAAATAAAACAAATAATAGCAAAAAGATTATTAATGAAGATGTAGCTGGTGCTTATAATGTTAATCCTGAGACTGTTGCATGGATTAAAGTTAATAACACAAATATAGATTATCCAGTAGTTCAAACTAATAATAATACTTATTATTTGAAACATAATATAAATTTTGAAGAAGATAAAAATGGTTGGGTATTTATGGATTACCGAAGTGATGTAAATGTTTTAAGTGATAATGTTATTTTATATGCTCACAATAGATATTATAGTGGTGTTATGTTTGGTACGCTTCAAAATGCAATGAGATATAATTGGTATACTAATCCAGATAATCAAATTATTACTTTAAAAACTTTGTATGAAACACTACATTATCAAATATTTTCTATTTATAAAGTTAAAACTACTACTGATTATTTAAAAGTTATATTTCCTGATAATGAAACTAAAATGGATATGTTCAATTTAATAACAAAGCGAAGTATATATGATTTTAAAATAGATTTAAATGAAAATGATAAAATACTTACTTTATCAACATGTGCTGATGAATATAATAAGTATGTAGTTCATGCAGTATTAAAAAATGAGACTAACAACTAGTCTCTTTTATTTTGTTAAATACAATTTCTTCTTCGATATAAAATGGGTTTAATCTCTTTAATGTTTTTATGTTACCTACATCTTTGTATGTATTTCTTTTACATATTAAGTCTCCGTTTACTAATGAGTCATTACATAATACAAAGCATTCCACTACTCTATTTCTAAATTCACTATTATTTAGAAACTGAAATATTATTGTTTTTAAATCATAGTTTTCACAGACATTTATTAAATCATAATAATCTTTTAGTAATGGATCTTTGCTATTTTTATAAGTTATAAGTGTTTCATAAATATTAGCAATAGCATATTGAATGAAAGTATTTATTTTTTCTGAATCACTATGAAAATAATCTTTGACATTATCCATAAAGTTATATGAAAATTCATCATCATTTATTGATATAGATAATGATTTATCATAGATATCTAAGAAACTTTGAATACATACTTCAGAATTAATTAACATTTTTTTAGGTAAATAATCTCCGAGATTTAAAACCTCGAATGGATTTAATTCAAGTATTTTTTTAGTAAGTTTATGATTAATTATTTCTTCTTTACTTAAGTTTTCAAATATATATGGTCTTTTGGTATAATCAATAAAACAATCAATTAACTCATATACAAGTTCTACATCATCACTATAAAATAGATTTAAGATATCGCTATAATCTAGAGTATCTAAAAACATAAGTAATTCTTCATTATCGGGATTATCTATACCTTTTAATTTATCATAATAAAGATTCATATAAGATTTAGATGGAATCATAAGAAGCATAATTCTTTTCATGTCTTGGATATTAGTTATTTTGTAGTCACCGAATAATTTTTTTAAATCTTGGTTTAAGCTACTTTGGTTATTAGTTAGTAAATCTAGGATTTCTCTACATACTTGACTTAAGTCAGATTCATGTTTTACTTCAAGATTTTCTACCATAATTGTAAGTATATCATAACAAATACTATATAAATCATTTTCTAAATTCATTTTAAACCTCCCTGTTTATTTAGTTAAATACCTTCAGTACTTATCCAAATATAATGATCACTTTCATATTTAAAAACATGTTCATAACGTTTTATTTTATCTTTGATGCTATTTATATCTAGGTTTTCACTATATCTTATGTATGATACCGGAGTATCGCTTCCTTCTTTATCAAAACATTCTTTAGTTTCTTTATTACATCTTAAGTAATATTCATTTAGTTTAATTGTTTCTCTGTTATCTGTTAGTGTATATGAATCAAGTCCTTTATAGTATATTATGTTATCTATAGTATTTTCTTCGTATATATAATAATTATCATTTTTAAATTTTGCTTTTAGATTACTATTTATTTTAAAGTCTGTATCATAGTATCTTTTGTTTGTTCCAAAAAGATATGTTAAAGTATTTATAAAATCTTCTTTAGTTATTTTATATAATATGGTTCCTTCGATATTTAAATTATTTTTTTCTTCTTCAGGTACTGTTTTTAATTTGAATTCATCATAGTTTATTATGTAATTGTAAGTCATTAACGCTTGGGTTATATAACTAATATTGTTAATTGTTAAGTAATATGTGTTATATAAAGTTTGGGTATCACCTATTTCTTTTGATGGTAAATAAGTATATAATTTTGTTATTAAATTTGAATCTATTTCAGGTATAGCACTATTATCATCACTTTTAAATGCAAATGTTTTTGAAAATGTAAAACATATTAATCCGACGATTAATGCTACGCAAATGTACATCACTAGCTTTTTTATTAATTTCATTTTTCAACACCCACCTTTATTGTATCAATTATGGAAGAAAAAGTCATTAGTTTTTGAAAAACTTTTTCAAAAAAAATGAAGAATTAATTTTCTTCGCTTTCTAATACTGGATATGTTTGATCATATGAACATGAATATGATTTAGTATCTTTGTATAAACTTTGAATTTCTACGAATGTTGTTGGAAATACATTATTATTTTCACTTTGTAGTGTTGCAAGTGATAAATCCGTAGATATTGTTAATGTTTTTGTTTTATCATTATAGTATGCTATACCTGTGATATTATCAAATGTAATTGTTGCTTCTTTTTTACCGACGACATTTTGATATTCTTGTTCATCTTCGAATACATATTTATAATCACGACGAGCTATACCCATGAATACTGGACTTCCTTCTTCATTTGTTCCAGTTGGAATAATGTCACTTACGGTTTTTGTTGCTTTGTATCCTTGTAAAGCACCAGATGTACTTTCACAATTTATAAATCTAAATAATTTGTATGGCATTACATATAAATCTATGTTGTAATCTTGTTCATTACCTACATCATCTTTAGCATTAATAGTTATAGCAATAGCTTGGTTGCTTGCAGTTTGCAAGTAGTTAGTTACACTTGCTTCATCTTTAAATGTTGTTGTACATTTTGATGCATCTGTACAACTGATAACAAAATCATTTATTGTAATTGTATCATTTACTGTTTTAAATACAGGTTTTAAACTAACCGTTGGTGCTTGTTTATCACTGATAACTACGGTTGATGTAAATGTATCTTTTCCACATGTTACTGTTACTTTGTATGAACCTGGAGTTTTTGTATCAACATTTTTAATATTTACAGTGTTACATAAACTAGATGAACCAGTTTTAATTGTAAAGTAATCGTTAATGTTTGTTGATAAAGTGCTACCTAGGTCAATGTTTACAGTTTTGCCTTCAAGTTTTACTTTTTTACTTTGAGATAAGAAGTAATATACTCCGTATGCAACACCGGCGATAAGTAATAAAATTATAACAGTGAATAGTACTTTACTCATTGGTTTTTTAGCCTTTTTACTTGGTTCATTACCTGTTGGAGGAATTACTCCGATGTTATCTATTTTTTGAGGAGACACAAAATTATTATTTAAGTTTCCTGAATTTATTCCCACAGTATTTGCTGTTAAGTTGCTAAACTGTGGTGATGGAGTTCCTTCAGTACCTGGTATTGGTTGAGCTTGTGGAGCTGTGTTGTTTACAGGTGTTACTGTAGGATTTACACTTCCATTTACATTAGGTAATGGTTGTGGTGTTCCTAAGTCTAGACTTTCTGGTTCTGGGTTAGGCATTGGTGTTGGATTTGGTACTGGATTGGGATTTATCCCACCTAAAGATGTGGCACCAAGGGGTGTCCCTGTTAAATTATTTTGGTTATTTAATTCATTTGGATTTTGTCCATTCATGTTATCAGCCTCTCTTTATTCTATTTATATATAACAATTATAACTTTTTATTTAAAATTTTTCAACTATATTTTTAAATTCAATACCACGATCTTCGAAATGAGGATATTGATCTTGACTAGATGATGCAGTTGAAAGCAAAACAACTTCTCCATTTTTGGCAATATTTTTAATATCTTGCATAGCTTTATCTAAAGTATATTCTTTTTTACATGGAATATTTATACTTTTAGCATAGTCACTTACTATATCGGTAGTTTCTCCGATTGCAAATATATTTACAACATTTGACATGTAATTATCAAGTTCATGATAATCTTGGTTACGGTTTAATCCTCCGAGAATAAGATTTATTTTTTTATCAAAAGTTTTCAATGCTGTTATTGTTGAGGTAGGATTTGTTGATTTAGTATCGTTATAATATTCTACCCCGTTTACAGTTTTTACAAATTCTAAACGATGTTCAACACCATTAAAACTTTTTAAAAAGTCTACGATTACATCCTTTTTAATATGTAATATGTTACATACAAGTAACGAGGCCATAATATTTTCATAGTTGTGAATACCTTTTATTTTTATATCTTTTGTGTCTAAATATAATTCATTATTTAAATAAATGAATCCATTATTATAGTATGAGTCAGCTTTTGTTTTACTACTAAAATAATATTTTTTAGATGGAATATATGAAGATACTTCCAAGGCATCTAGAGATTCTTTATTAATTATAGCATAATCATTTGATGTATGATTATTAAATATTTTTCTTTTAGTCATTTTGTAATGTTCATAAGTTCCATGATAATCTAAGTGAGTTGGACATATATTAGTAAGTATGCTTATATCTGTTTTAAAATCAAATAAGTCACATAATTGATGATCACTTATTTCAAGTAAAATTATATCTTTTGGTTTAATAGTTGGAACTAGTTCACTTAAAGGTGTACCAATATTACCTCCAAGAACTACACTTAAGCCAGCATTTTTTAGTATTTTATAAAGAATTGTGCATGTTGTTGTTTTTCCATTTGAACCAGTTACTCCGATTATTTTTACATCCTTAGGTAAAAAGTGATATGCTACTTCCATTTCATTTTCAACATGAAGATTTAATTCTTTGCATCGTTTTACAATATTACTTGTATACATTATTGCAGGATTTTTTATAATTAAATCCCAATTATTATTTAACAAATCTACTTGATTATTATTTATAACTATTTTAATATTTAATGATTTAAGTAATTGTTTATTATATTCATCAATATCATTTAAATCTGTTATTGTGATTTCATTATTTCTATTTGCAAGTAATTTAGCTACGGAAATACCACTTTTAGCAGCTCCGACAATTAATATTTTTTTATTTTCATACATTGTAATCACCTACTTCAATTATATTATTATTATATTTAAAATGCAAATAAAACATTATAATTTGTTTTATTTGCATTAATTTATTTTACTCTTTTTAATGTAAGTACAGTATTATGTTTATTTTTTTTGCTTTCATTCACCGCAGGTATAAGACTTTTTTCAAAACCTAAACTTATAAATTCAGGTAAATCTATATCTTTTGTTTTCCATAGGTAATGAGCTTGAATTATATCTGCATCAAATGATTCAATTAATTTTTTATATCTTGGTGGATTTGTTCCAAGCCAATCATAAATATTTGAAAATAAACATAGATCATATCCATGTAAGTCTCTTGACTTAGCAAGTACTTCTAAAGGTTTTGCATAAAACTCTGGTATACCAGTATTATTTAATATGCTTTGTAATTTATAATAATTATCTATATTAAAATATGGTATTATTCTTTGATAATTTTCCATATCATAATTATCAAAAAATATATTAGATATCTTTATACTTGATAATTCTTTATGTTGTTTATATAAATTATCAAAGAATTCTTTTGCATAATCTGGTAAATTGTTTCTTAATTTTAAGTAGTCATTTAAGTCATTTAAATTATATGTTACAAAGAATTTATAAAATTCTTCATATGTAAAATACTTAATAGCATTAAATTTAAGTAAGAAATGATACCAAGCAACCATATTTAAATCAAATACATCAACATTTTTAGCACCATTTAATATAGCAGTAAAGTATTGGTCCCCACTACCTAAGACACTTAATACATTACTTCCATCAAAATTATATATATTAGGATAAGCACTCACACATTCATTAGTAAAACCATATATTTTATTCATAGTAACCCCCTTGAATGGTTATTATTCTATCATATTATAAAATATTTGTAAACTAAAATAAGTTTACATATTAAAAGATACCTTGGAAAAGGTATCAAAGTTTTATTCTGATTAGATCTGTTTCCCTGTTCCACTAACATAATTTACATCTGAGTTCAAATAAAAGCTAGGTCTTGCTTCACGGGAAATAGTTACATTGGTAAAGTTATCAACGAAACCATCACTAGTCAAATACCAAGCAAAATTGGAAGAGTAAGAAGAAGGTGTCAATGTCCATTCTGTTGTACCTAAATAAAGCCAGTCTTTTTGATTTGCAGCAGAGTTATAACTATCCAAATTTGTTGTCCAATAATCTGTAGTTGTTGCAAATCCATAATCACTTACATATATTAACCCCACTTTTGCAGTATATTTTATTGTTGCATTAGTTATTTCTTTTGTATAAAATGATTTTGCAGTAGTATAATTAGTATCATTTCCACTTACTCTCCATGACACTTCTACTATTTTATCTTCAAATCCAGATATTTTTTCTGTTTTAAATTTTGTATTTAGCGTTGAATTTAATGTTGCATTTGCCCAAATGTTTGATGATGCTGTATCCCATGCATATTCTCCATAAGATGTATTTTTTATTACTTTTACTAATTGTTGTTCTGTTACTCCATGATTATTGTCTTTAAATACTCCGATGATTCTATATAGATTATCTTCTGGACAAGTTTCTGCATCCGAACCTACACAGATATAATTATTCACTTCAGCACTAGCTCCTGCAAATCTATATGAATTATCACCTGCTCCATTTGTTAGAGTTGCATCGTGATAATATATATTGTTTTCTCCTTGAGTTCCTGTATATAAATTTTTAATATAATTACTAATTGATAATGATGGTTTTATATACACATCAAAATATACATAACATTTATCAATATTATTTCCCTCAAATAATACTTTTTTGTTTGTATCATCCCATTGTAATGTTCCACCATTTTCACATTTAGATAGTTCACTATTAAATACATAACCATCTGTTGGCCAACTACTTGTTGAAGTCATTTCATACTTTCCACTTCCAGCTTCTGTTTCTATCATCATACTTAACAGATTATTATTTTGTTTTATATTTTTCGTTGATGTACCTTCAACCTTTGTTGCATTAAAAAACTTGTATGCAACCAAACATACACTACACAGAATTACAGCTATTGTTATTAAAATTATTTTTTTCATAAGAAAGAGCCTCTATTCTAGAAAAATTTTATCATTTATTTGTTTGATGTGCAATAGTTTTTCTTGAATTTTCATTTAATTCTTATTGGATCAGAAATTGTTCCAGTTCCGCTTTCATATATTACATTATCCTTTAAAAAGAATACTGGTCTTGCAGAACCTTGTCCACTAGCAGTACTTACAAATATTACGCCTTGTGGTTCAATAAACTCAATATTCATTGTTGTGCTTTCAGCAATATCTAATGTCCATTCCATTCCTCCCATGTATATCCAATTTTCTGATTTTGATTTTCCGGAACTACTTGATACCGACCAATTATCTTGAAGTGTTGCAAAATTATAGTCATTAACATACATTAAAGCTATTTTTGATGAATACGTAGTAGTACCAGAATTCCATGAAGTTGTTTCAATTTTATCTGCCCATGTTCCTAAGTAATTTATAAAATTAGTATTTAAATTTGTTTTATTAAATAAGCTTGTACTCCATATATTTGAACCACCACTTATTGAAGTATCATTTTTATAATTCCAATAATAATGATGTTTAGCTGATGTTGTGTTTCCCCTTATACCACTTAGATAGTATTGTGAATATACACCATAATAATCGCCATCTTTTCCTAACATTGTGTTATTTGCATAATCATATTTTATCAGTTTTACTTTATCAGCAAATACTCCAATTATCCTGTATAAATTTTCTGTTGAACAATTTCCATCTTTATCTAAACACACAAAGTTTTTTACGTTATCTTTTGTTAAGTAACCATCAGTTATTGCTTGTTCTAAAGCTGCACTATATGTATTATATTGTTTATTTGATGAATCATATTGTAGTGTATAGTAAATACCGCTTGTACCATTTGCTGAACTACATGTATTGCCTACGTATGATTTTGTTCCAGAACAATAATAATTAATTACCCCAGTTGTTTCACTAGCTTTACCAGTAATTAAAGTTTTTAATCCTGCAGATGTTGCTTTACTTGTCAAAATATAATCTCCACCAGCATACCTATATGAATTATCCCCTGCTCCATTTGTTAGAGTTGCATCGTGATAATAAAGTCCATTTTCTCCTTGAGTTCCTGTATATAATGATTTAATATATTTAGCAAGTGTTGGAATTCCAACATCAAAATAAACATAACATTTATCAGAAATATTTCCTTTTAAAACTATCTTTTTTGTTTCTTCATCCCAAGTTATTGCACTTCCATTTTCGCACTTACTTAGTTCACTGTTAAATACATAGCCATCCGTTGGCCATGTATTTAATGATGAAACTTCATATTTGCCACTTCCAGCACTAGTTTCTAACATCATACTTAACATATTATTATTTTGTTTTATGTCTTTTATTGATGTATCTCCAACATTTGTTGCATTATAAAACCTGTATATAACAAAGCATACACTACACAGAATTACAGCCAATATTTTTACAATGTTTTTTTCACTTTTCACATAGATTGCCTCTATTCTATTAAAATTTTATCATTTTTGATTTTACTATGCAATAGTTTTTACATAAATCTACAAAAAAATACCACAAATAAATATCGTTGTGATACTAATGTAAGCGTTTCAATCATCTTGAAGGTCTTAAGTTTTTTAGGGGGTTTAAGAAAATGATAAATATCATCTCTTCAATTACTTTAATGCTACAATTTACATTATACTACGTCAATTTATAAATTGAAATCTTTTTTGAGTCAAAAAAAAGCAATAGCTATATAACTATTGCAATTAAAGTATTTGATCCCTTATTTACAATCTTAGAAACTGTGTCTTTTAACTTATACCTTGTGTTATCTGGCATCATACTAAGTTTAGCTTGAATTCCTTCTTGAACAATAGCTTCAAGACTTCTTCCAAATATTTCACTTTTCCAAATACTTGATGCATCAGTTTCATAATCTTTCATTAATCTATCAATTAATTCTTTTGATTGTAGTTCACTACCTATGATTGGTTCAAAAGTAGATTCTACATCAACTTTCAACATATGAATACTTGATGCAATAGCTTTTAGTTTAACCCCATACCTACTTCCTTGTTTAACAAGTTCTGGTGTTTGAAGTTTTAACTCATTTATACTTGGATAAACAATACCATACCCAGTACTTTTAGTCATCTTTAAAGCAGAACGTAGAGATTTAATTTCATCCATATCTTCCTTATAATTTGAAAACATTTTTAATAATCCTGCTTTAGATGTAACCATTTCACCCATAACATTTTTTAACGTTTCAGTATATAGTTCATTTTTGCTATTTAATGTAATTGTGACTGTTCCAGTCGCGGCATCAAGTTCAGATATATAAGCTTCACTAATAATTTCTGAATCTTTGAAATGCTCCATAATATAATCTACATCTTTAACTTTTTCGACACTTATTACACTTTCTTTTATTTTTTCTAAATAATGACTTTTAATTTCATTGCTTTCAGGTAATACATGTACCCATTCTGGAATGGATACTTTGATATCTAAGACTGGAAATTCATATAATGCAGTTTTTAAGATTTCCATAATTTCTTTTTCATTCATTAGTTCTGCACTTATTGGCATAACCGGAACTTCATAGTCATCACTAAGCTTTCTTGCTAGTTCAACCGTTTCTGTATTTGTGGGATGAATCGAATTCAATATAATTATAAATGGTTTACCAATATTTTTAAGTTCCTCAACTACTTTTGTTTCAGCATTAACATATGATTCTCGTTTTATTTCACCGATTGAACCATCTGTTGTTAAAACAATTCCTATTGTGGCATGATCTTTGATAACTTTTTCTGTACCAATTTCCGCTGCTTCAACAAATGGAATTGCATCCTCGAACCAAGGACTTTTTACCATCCTAGGGTTTCCATCCTCATCAACAAATCCATTAGCTTCGGGAATGACGTATCCAACACAATCCACAAGTTTGATATTTGTTTCAAATTCTCCTACTTTTATCAAAGCTCCATTACTTGGAACAAACTTGGGTTCTGTAGTCATTATTGTTTTGCCTTGGGCACTTTGAGGAATTTCATCAAGACATCTCTTTTTCTCATATTCATCACTAATGTTTGGAACAACTAGATTTTCAATAAATCTTTTTATAAAAGTTGATTTACCTGTTCTTACTGCTCCAACAACACCTAGATATATCTCGCCATTCCCTCGTTTAGCTATGGATGATATAATTTTTTCTTTTTCCATAATCCACCATCTTTCATTTTTTCTACTGTAATCGTATGTTGAGAGGAATTAAAATATTACAATATAGATGATGTTTTTTTAGTTTCATTTCTTATTATCACTAGTCTTATAGTTCCTACCTAAATTCTCTGTAACAATATAAACGGTTTAATTTTCGGAGCCTTCAATAAAAGCTGTACACAATATCTTTATATGTAGGTGGTACATTTATTGCTATTACAATTGCTTTACCCTGTGTATCCCAATGCGATGGATACTCCTTGCATTCCGTCATAATAATTTTCAACGGCAGTTGCGAAGTTAATGACTTCTCCATATCCATTATGACTAATATTGTATGCTTTTGATTGTGCTAACGTAACATTTGTTGCAGCGTGTTGATAACTTGCATATACTGTTGCCCATTTTGAAGTTGATTTTACAATAGCCTCAATATCACAATCAAAATTAGTACCAGCATCAACCAAATTCATTGATATACCAAAGCCATTACTTTGATTTACCATGTTAGTTCCATTATAGGAATAACTAATACTTTTATTAGTTCCGTTTTCCACATACCCTTGGGTACCTTTTTGAGTACCTTCAACCATTGTCGCATCATCTAATCTCATTGCTATAACATCATATGATTTAACTCTTGGAGTAATTAACCATATTGCAAAAAAGTTAATTATATAGTTATTTCCCCCCATGTGTGTAGAAGAAACTTGTATATTCTTATACGTGGTTGTATGTGATGCACCTCTTGTTAAGTTATTATTAGTTGCTTGAGAAGCCTCTTCAGCTTCAGTTTTTGTAACTTCGGTTGAAACCGTTCCATTAGCAGTTTCAGTTACTCTATAATATTTACTTACTATATTAGAATTTTCTAAATCATAACTTAAATATCTTTGAGCATCTTCATCACTCATGGTAGCTATTCTGGCATCTGAGAAAATAATCTTTAATCTTGAATACTCCTCATCGGTAAGGGTAGCTGCTTTTGCTGAAGTCGTAACAAGTAATAATAACATTAAGGCAAAAGCAGCTACGCTTTTCCTCAAGCTATACAATATTATTTCACCTCCTTTCAAATCCACTTTCATCTTAGCATATAATGTCGAAATATGAAATAGAATCTTGCGGGAGTTCGAATTCTCACGTTAGAGAGTTTTGTTTATATTGTTGTAGATGTCCAGTAAATACTGGATTTTTTCAATATTATCATTCTTTTGATCTTCTTTTAAAATTATTTGATTATTATTTATAGTATAAACATTAACACTAACAAATGAGCTATCAATCTTACAAAATTTATTTAAAACTTCATTTCTATTAATATTAAATATAAGTTGTTGGCACGAATTTTTATTTTTTAGTGAATATGTCATTTTATTAACTGATGGCATATATTCAATCTTACCACCATCATTATCTATTTTTATATATGAATCTTTATCTTCGTTATATTTGTAACCTAAGTCTTCTAAATTAACTGGTTCATTGAATGCTGGCATTGCTGCTTTTGTTCCATCTTCATTTTTATAAAATATTGGATAAATGATTTTTGTTTCTGAATTATTTATATATTGTTTTTCAATTATTTTGTTATTGCTATATTTTTCTTTTAGAGATATTGAACAATCATAATCATGAGTGTTTCCATCTTCATCTGTTGTTGTAACTTTTAAATGAAGCCCCTTTGTTATTCCTTTTAGTGTATCTCTATTTAATAAGTCATGTTCAGATAATGTTTCTTCAATATAAATGTTTTCTAAAGAATCAGCTTTATAAATAACTTTTTTATCTCCGTTAGTTGAAGTGTATAATTCAACATAATAAGATATCGGAGTATAGTCTAATTTGTTTACCTTTATGTTTTCTATAGTTAGAATATCATATACTTTAGTTTTATAAAAATATCCATGATTAAAATATATATTGTCACTATGATATTTTAATGAATATATTTGAATTGAATTATAATTGTTTATGTAAAATAATAATAAATACAAAAAAGCCACTGCGAATATAAATTTAAATGCATGTTTTAATATAAATTTTATAATTATTGATAGAATGTTACCTATTTTACGTAATCTATCATTTAAAGTCTTTTTATAAATGAATAAATTTGATGGAGGTATGTCCAGAGTTTTGCAAATTTTCTTGACATGATATAAATCTGGTTCAGTATCTCCGTTTTCCCACTTGGAAATGGTTCTATCTGATACTCCGATTATGTCTCCGAGAGCTTTTTGTGTAAGCTTTCTTTCAGCCCTGTAGGTTGAAATTATGTCACTAAACTTTGTTGTCTTTACTACTTCTTTCTTATTTTTCCTTTTCATATTTTCACCTCCTTCATTTTACCACACTTCGACAAATAATGCATTAAAAATTTGACTTTTGCGCATATAATTATTATAATAAGTCTTGTTTTTAGGAGAAATGTGTTATGAAAGAATATTTTATATATAAAAAATTCATTGATAAGATGGTTGAAAATCAAAATAATACTAGTATAAGTTGTTTGCAAGATATATATAGTTATAAAGATTATGATATATTACTTAGACCTGTTTTAGATATAATCAGGGAAAATAAAAATCAAAGTTTAACAAGTATTAGACTTAAGTTGTTTTTAAGAAGTGGTTTAAAAGAAATAATAGATTTATTTGTAAATGAAACTAAAATTACTCCGGGGTTAATACTTGATTTTGGGACATTTAAAACTAGAGATACTATAATATGTGGTAATAGAAGCGAAGTTGATTTTGAAAATGGTTATTTAGTTAGTAAAAAGATACCTATGGAAATGGATACAATATTTGATTTAGCATCAACATCAAAAGTATTTACTGCAGTTGCAGTATTAATACTTGAAGAAGTAGGTTTGATTGATGTATTTGATCCCGTTAAAAAATATGTTCCAGAGTTTAGAAAACTTGGTGATACTACAATTTATGATTTACTTAAGTTTAGAGTAAAGGTTGTAACTGATAAAAGAGTTGATAGTGCAAAAACAAGCGATGATGCATTAAATATATTATATACTTTGCATCCGGTTGAAAAAGAATTAAATGAAAATTCATATACAGATATGGGTGCAATGGCATTAAGAATTGTAGTTGAAAGAGTTACAAGAATGCAATTTACTAGTTTTATTAATACAGCTATACTTAGAATGATTGGTATGAAGGATACTGCATTAAGGGAACCAAATTATAATAAACATAAAATAGCTAATGAAAATTTTTCAACTATTGTAACTAAAGAAGGTTTTGGTATTACTAGATATGATAATTATCCAGGGACACCACATGATAAAAAAGCTATAGCTATCGGGGAACTTCAAGGAATTGCTCCGGGGCATGCAGGTTATTTTTCAACAAAAGATGATATGATAAAGTTTGCTAATAATTTGTGTAATGGAAATTTATTAAAGAAAGAAAGTGTGTTTTCTATGTCTGATACTGAAACTGGTTTTAAAGATTTAGATAAATATACTAAATTTTATGGTTCACTAGTTTATTTAAAACAACCAGATGTTAATAATTTATCTGTGTATCCACCGCTTTCTGGGAGAAGTTTTATGTCACCAGGTTTTGCAGGTACACAACTTGTAGTTGATCCAATTAATAATATTACTTTGTTTGTTGGTTCACCTAGATTACATAATAGAATTTATCAAATACACCCAGATCAAGTAAAAAATATTAAAACTGATGAACATAATAAAAAGACTTTTGTTTTACCAAATGGTGAAGAAAAGATTGTATGTAGTAATTATACAAAAGAAAAAGAAGTACTTGTTAGATTGGCTTTAGATTTAGCACTTCAATATAAGTTACTGGAAGAATTAATACCAACAGAAAAAGAAATGCATTTAGTTAGAGAACTTAACTAGCATTTCTTTTTCATTTGGGTTTGCTTCGAAGAATTCTTTTTTAGCCATTTTTAAATTATTAGCAACAATATTTGATGGTATCTTACTTATTAATTCATTATATATTGCAACATTAGAATTATATAGTCTTCTTGCAGCTTGCAAGTGTTCTTCGACATCTATAATTGTTCTTTGTTCATTAATATCTCATTTCTTATGGTAGTATTATAACATGTATTTTTGTTTTAAAAAATAATTTTTAATCATTATTCTCATAAGATAATAAATGTTTAATATCTGATTCAGTTAGATTTGCTAGAATATTTTGATCTCTTTTTTCACCATCAATTAGTTTATCACTTAGAACTCTTTTTTTGTTTTGAAGTTCAAGTATTTTTTCTTCGATGGTACCTTTTGTTATTAAGTGAATTACTTCGACGGTATTTTTTTGACCAATTCTGTGAGCTCGATCTGTTGCTTGATTTTCTGCTTGAGGATTCCACCATAAATCTAGGTGAATTACTACATCTGCACTAGTTAAGTTAAGACCTGTTCCTCCTGATTTTAACATTATTAAAAATACTTTGACATCATCATTAGCATTAAAGTTATCAACCATTTCAATTCTATTTTTAGATGGAACACTTCCATCTAACATATAGTTTTTTATTTTGGCTTTTGATAATTTATCACGGACTATGTTTAGTGCTGTTTTAAATGATGAAAATATTAATATTTTGTGACCATTGTTAATATATTCATTTGTTATATTTAGTAATGTATCTATTTTATTTGAACCACAATTATAATCATCATACACAATACTTGGTTCAATACATATTTGACGAAGTTTTGTAAGTAATTGAAGAATTAAGAATCTTGCTTTACTTATTCCATCATCATGAATTATGTTTTCCATTTCATCTTTTACTTTTTCAAGTTCAGCGACGTATAGTTTCTTTTGTTCATCAAGTAAATCAATATATATATCATTAATTAATTTATCCGGAAGTTCTTCGTAAACATCTTTTTTCTTTCTTCTTAGAATAAATGGATTTATTTGTTTAGAAAGATTTGCCAGTAATTCTTTGCTTTGTTCATCAAAGTCTTTAATTTTATATTTTGTTTGAAACTTTGTAAGACTTGATAAAAAACCTGGCATGATAAAGTCAAATATACTCCATAACTCAAGGATAGAATTTTCTAAAGGTGTACCGGTTAGAGCAAATTTTGTTGTGGCATTTATTATTTTGACCACTTTTGTGATACCTGCCATATTGTTTTTGATATTTTGAGCTTCATCAATTATCATGGTATCAAATATTATATCTTTGTAGAATTCTTCATCTTCGCGAAGTAAGCCATATGTTGTAACTAAAACATTATATTTTTTAATGTTTTTTAATATTTTTCGACGATGTTCTTTTGGACCAACGACAATTTCTCTTTTTATATCTTTACCATACAAAGAAAATTCATGATCCCAGTTATATGCTAGAGATGTTGGTACCACAATTAAACATGTGTGATTTGGGTTATCTTTTAGCATTTGTTTTAGATAATAAATTACTTGAATTGTTTTACCTAGACCCATTTCATCTGCAAGAATACCTCCGAAGCCAGTTTTAGATAAATTGTATAACCATTTAACTCCGGTTATTTGGTAATTTCTTAATATTTTTAATTCATCGCTTGATAAAGTTAGTTCACAATCCTTATATTTGTAAAAATTATCTATGAAGTTATCAAATAAATTATCTGTTTTAATTATGTTGTATTTATTTGATTTTAAACTATCTAGGTATAATGCACGATATTTTTGGATGTTACCTTTTCCTTGGATTATTTCTTCATCAGTAAGTTCTAGTTCAGTTGCTAAATCATTTAGTTCTTTTAATGATTCATCTTCAAGATTTAAGATATCTCCGTTTTTTAAGCGATAATATTTCTTTTTTGATTTGATGTTATCAAAAATATTAACCAGTTCACTTGAATCTATGTTACCAAGATTAAAATTGTAACTTAAAATGTTGTCTTTTCCAAGCCCAAACATTGATGTAATTGTTGTTTTTTTCTTAATTTCTATTCCTTTGAATTTTTCCGTTGTAAAAATTTCATATTTTGTTGCTAGTGTTTCTAAACCATTTTCTAAAAATTCTACTTCTTTATCTAAGTCATTTAGAATTATTTTATTATCTTCGACTTCAAAACCATATGTTAGTAAATCATTTACTACTTTTACTTCGTAGTCAATGTCTCGCAGGATTTTATCATTTTTGCTAAAGTAATCTATTTCTTCATTTCCATAGATAAATAATACATTTGCTATTATGTAGTTGTAGCGAAGATCAAAATATAATCTGGTTTTGATATCTGTTGGAAGTGTTATGTCATCAACAGATGAATCAATATTGATGTTTTTTCTAACTACTGATAATAATCCTTTTGTAAATGTGTCTACCATATCTTTAGTTATTGTTATTGTTTCTAATTTATTTTTTATAAGACTTGTTAATAAATCTTGTTCTTTTTTTGTTAAGTGATACATTTTTCCTTCGTAGATTATGTATTCATAGTCATTTTTGCTGGTAAGTTCAAGATTATTTAAATCAAATTCAAGTTCATAGATAGAATCATGTTTTGTTAGATTTGTTTTTAAAGGAAATTCATCTTTGATACCATTAATTTTATAGTTATTAGCAATAAATGTTGTGTCTTTAATTTCTTTTAGAAAGTCTTTCGTACGACTTCTCATTGTATATTCACTTGAATCATAACATTTTAGATATGCTTCGATTATTTTTTTGTCGTTTTCATTGAAGAAATGTTTTTTTGCATCATATGTAAAATTTTTACCGAAGTATACTTCACCATAACCATCTTCATAGGCTTCTTTGAATGAAGAGACATGATTTTTTAAAGTGTATTCTTTGTCTAGACCGATGGTTATTTTTATTGATTGGTCAATATAAGTGCTATTATAGTAAAAGTAATCATTTTTTTCGGTGAATTCTAAATATAATGTTAGTTTTAATTCTTTTTTAATTATGTTTTGTTCTTGAGACACAAATTGATTTAGAATATCGTTTGATATATTAGTTTTTAAATTCTCCGCAGATTCAAAAATTTCATCATAGTATTTTATTAATGATGCAGCGATGTGTTTACAACTATTGGTACTTCGATATTGTTTACAATCACATAATGTGTTTGCAATTTCATTGTTACTTTTTATGTAAAGATACACATCATAGTATGTTGGTTTTGATTCTGAATCTACTTCGATATGATAACATGTTATTGTTTTTGAATCTTTTTCTAATACTTTTTTATCTTTGTAGTTTACTTTTTCTTTATCATAGTTGGTACCTTTGATAAGATCTGTTGTAAAAACAAATTGTCTTACGTTTGTCTTGGATATTAAATCATTTAATTCGGTCGCCATAGTTTTTCCTCCATCTGTTTATCTTAACACATTTTCAAGTTTATAACAATATGTTTAATTAGAAAAAAATAAGTAAAGTTTTTTTCTTTACCTATCTTGCTTTTATTAACTCTTTATCTAAATTTAATACTTCATAAAATATGTTTTTCATGGATTCGGGATTATCTATAAATTTGTAATAATCGTAAACATTTACTAAGAAGTTTATAGCATCACAGATATTATCAAATACTTTAATGCATTCTTTGTTAGTTTTGTTCATGATGTAAAATACAAAGATATCATTTTTTTCAAAAAGACATATTTCACCGAGTCCAAATTCTAAATTTCTACCTAGTATTGGTAATAAAGTGATGTTTGTTTCCATTTTTAATCTTTCATATATTGTTTTAATATTTTGTTCTGTTAAGTATTTGTTTTCTTTCATGTTTGCTCTCCGGTTTATTTTTCGTCTTTTTCTTTTGCAATTTTATATTTTTCTAATTCCTTGATAAATACTTGGAATTTTGGAAAGGCATTTTTTATACGACGGTATAAAACAGTGTTATCTTGGAACCATTTTTCAATGTATTGTTTAATTTTTTCAGTGTTATCTTTTCTTTCACTTTTTATTTTACCTTTTATTTTAAATAATATGTATGTTGATATAATGTTATCTATTAGGTATATAATAAATAATATTATTGCAAGTGATGCGATGGCATTTGGTGATAATAAATTTACTAGTTTTATTACTGCAGGATGTAATACATATATAATAAGTGATGCTAAAAGACCAAAGGGAATCATTGTTTCAAGACAGATTCTTCCGTTGATGTTGAATTTTTTATTTGAATAGTCCCACCATCTTACATTATATATTTTTTCCATGAAATAACTTGTGAAATATTCTAGTAATGAACAAATTAGAATTGATTTTAGAAATACACTTAGGATGTCACTTGTATTTTGACCTACGATTATGATTATTGCAAGGCAACCCCAGCCATAGATTGGACAATATGGACCTATTAGAAATCCACGGTTTATAAATTTATGTTTATTCCATAAAGATACACAAACTTCCATGAACCATCCTAGGAAAGAATATATCATAAAATACAAGAAATATTTACATATTATTTGCATTGTCATCACCTCTACCTAAGTATACCATAACATTATTTAAATTTAAATATTATTTTGGTTAATTTTGTTGATTTTAGTGAGTTGTTAATATATAATATTTTTTAAGGAGGTTAAGAATGAAAAAAGATTTGGTTATTAAATTAATTAAAATGATTGAAAATAATAGACTGGATGAAGATTTAGTAAGCGATTTATTAAAAAGAAATGAAAGATTACTTGAAATGTTAATTAGTTTAGATAGTAATTTTAAAAATGGTGTTCTAGTACTTAAAAATAATCTTGATGATGGATGTGCTTGTGAAGCTTTGATGGAGTTAATGAATACTAAAGATAAAAAAAGAGATTATATTTTAGACTTCTTGGCTAGCAAGGGTTTAACTTGTGAGGTTTTGATATCTGATTATATTAAATATTTTATGGATATTCCTGATGATAAAGTTTTTATGTATGAAAATATTTTTGATATTTTAAGTGATATAAATTTAATTAACGAAAGAACTAATTATACATATGCGAACTTTTTAATTAATAATGCAGTTGATTTGAATAGTTCATATTATTTAACAAAGTATTTTAAGAGTACTGAGGTAAGTAATAAGGGTAAAATTATTCAAGATAGACTTAGAGAAGCTTGCATCATTGCAAGGAATAGGAATTTTTTTGGGTATCCGAATTTAATTAAGTTTTTTGAAGAATTTAATATTGATGATGAAGAAATTACTGTTGAAGCTGCAAGTGTTATAAGTAATTGTAAGAATAATGGTTATCAAGTTAGAAAATATTTGACAGAAAAACTTAGTTTGATAAGCTTGAGAAAAGATTATAGATATTATTTAGAGATTGCAAAGATACTTGGTGATATGGAAAATCCAGTTGTATTTAATTTAATGATTGATGTTATTAATAAGAATCTTGATGTTAGCGATATACTTTTGATGATGAGAGTATTAAATAATGTTAAGATTGATACTATTACTAATGTAATGGATGGTAATACTTACTTCTTTGAAGTGACTTATGGTTCTATACAATTTAGTAGTTCATATAATGGAATACTTGGAAATATTAAAAGAAGAATTATTAATACTAATTATGTTTATTATCAATTGTTGGAACAAGATGTTGTTAACGACATAAATGATGATATTATGGTTGGAGCGTTACCGAGTAAACTTGAAAGAATTAGAAAAAATGTAAATGATGTTTAAAAGAAAAAAGCCTTGCGGCTTTTTTTCTTATAAGTACGATTTCCATGATTTGATTTGAAACTCAAGTAAGTCAAGAAGTTCTTCTGCTTCAGTTTTAACTTTTTCATTTACATTTGAATTTAGAATTTCTTCAACTTTGATGATACCTTTGTTGGTTCCTTCAGTTAGCATTTTTGCTATTTTTGCATCATCACATTTGATAAGTTCGATTCCTGTATAAATTTCATTAAACATCTTTATTATTATGTTTATCTCTTCAGGTTCTTCGTTTATATCTTTTAGCATATTTGTTATGTCCATTTTGTTTACCATATATTTTTTTCTAGCATCAGACATTGTTTTTGTTAATGTTTTATCTTCGATGTGGCCCTTTACCTCATCAATACCAATAATACCCATTGTTACTATTTTATACATTTCGTATAATGCTTTTATATCATCCATTTAAAAATCACCCATTTATAGTATGAGTGATTTTTTTAAAATTATACTTCTTGAACAACAGCGATGATCATTGGTTTACACTCGGTTTGTTCATATAGATACTTACTTAATTCTTCACGAATTTCTATTTTTATTTGATTGAAGTCAATATATTTTGGAGTTATATTTCTATTTATTATTGATTCGCAGATTACCTTTATTTCTTTGATCATGTCTGCTGAATCTTTGACATAGATGAATCCACGAGTTGTTACTTCAGGGCCTACTATTAAAACTTTGTCATTTTTATCAACAGTTGCACTGATTAATACTATTCCATTTTCTGAAAGCATTTCTCTATCCTTGATTACTAAGTCACCGATATCATCATTGCTTGTTCCATCAATTAAAACATCATTAACTTTTACTCTGGCAAAATTATCCACAAGTTTTCCTTGATCAAATGTTACAACATCTCCATTTTGTTTTAATAATATATTTGAATCTGGAATTCCTAGATTACTCGCTAGATTTGCATTGTTTACCATGTAACGATATTCACCCTTTACTGGCATGTAGTATTTTGGATTGATAAGTTTTATCATTAACATTAAATCTTCGCGAGATGCATGGTGTAATATTTCTTTGTCTTTTGCTACGGTTTCGATATCACAACCGAATTTTGCTAATTCATTTTGAAGTTTAACTAATACTTTTTCAGTGCTGTCATATCTTGGTTCAGCAAATACTATTGTGTCAGTTGGTTTTAATGTTACAAACTTGTCATATCCATTTAAAATTTTATTCATATTTGCGTATGGTGTTGTTCTATCATCCATGACTAAAAGTATTGCATTTTCGTCATTGATATTTGACAAATCACCAAGAATTTCTGGATTAAATTTTAGGTATCCTTCTTTGTTTGAAAAGTTCACAACATTTTGAAGTCTTTTACCCATTAGGACAATCTTACGATGAGAATTTGCTGCGGCATCGAATATTTCGGCGATTGTATATAGATGGGTTGGTAGAACTGAGAATATAATTCTCTTATCATGATGTTTTATGACATCTTCAAAGAAACCAACTAATCTGTGGTTTGGAGATGTGTGTCCATTTTTTTCAGCGAATGATGATTCACATAATAGACATAATACACCTTGTTTACCTACATATGCAATTTTTCCTAAGTCCATGTCATAGGCTCCTTGCATTGTTGGGTCTATTATAAAGTCACCAGTATAACAAATTGCTCCATCTTTTGTATTTATTACATACATTACTGAATCTGGGCATGAATGAGATACGGCGATTGGAAAAATTGATATGTTTCCAAAATTGATTTTTCTGTGAGGTTTGATCAAAACGATGTTTTGTTCATTTACCCCGTCTTCCATTAATTCAAACTTTGTGAATTTTGTTGCATATACCTTTAGTTCTGGTATGTCCTTCAAAAGATCTGCCACTGCCCCCATGTTTTCTCTGTGTCCATGGGTTATAAATAAGCCTTTAATTCTTTTTCTATTTTTTACTAGATATGTAAAATCAGGCATTATGTAATCGATTCCTAGAAGATTGCCACTGGCAAATTTTATTCCAGCATCAAAAACATAAATATCATCATCTACTTCTATTACATAGGAGTTCTTTCCACTTTCGGAAAGTCCACCCAAACCAAAAATCTTTACTTTACTCATATAATATCACCTTCATTTTTTAAAAAATAAGTTTTTCGGTAAATAAATTATACCAAAAAACTTACATTAAATCAATTCTTTTCTTCACTAAGCATATTACTTAAGGATATTATATCCAAATCTTTATAAAGAATGCTGTTGATAAATATGCGAATATTTTTGGTATCAATAGTATTGTCAATGTAGTATATGTCACCGCTTGCTATGTTGTTTTTCATTTCTAAAAATGTTTGATTGTTTAGTACTTTATTAGTTCTTACAAGATATTTTTTATGATTTTTACATATTTCTTTATTATTATCATTTATATAGCAGATGTTTGTATTCTTACTATATTTGTTAATTAGGCTTTCTAATTTATTAAAATTTTTTGTTTCATTATTAACTTGTTCAAAATTACTTGATTTATTAAATGTATCTAGTTTTGTTAAGATACTTATTGGTAAATTATTCTCTTTAAAATATTTTATTACTTTGTTGTTACTGTTTGTGATGAAGCTCACTGCTTTTTTTTGAGGGTTTCCTTGGGATACAATTTTATCTTTGTTTTTTTCAAGTGATACTTCAGGATAAGTAACATCATAAAGTAAGTAATAAGAATTAAAAGTATTTAAATCAATCATGTTGTAAAAGCTATTTTTTATATTTACTACCCTTCCATTTAGTCCGGGGATTATTTTGTCATCATCAATTATTGCGTTTACGTATTTTTCTTCATATTCACTAGAGTGCTGCTTTATTTCTTGATATATTTCATTTTTTTCTAAGGTTAATTTTGATATTTTTTCAGTATAAAAAAAACTGAATAATGTTATTATTGATATTGATATAATTTGAATTTTTTTCATATGGTCACCTAGTTAAGTATATGAAAAATAGAAAAGAAGATGTTAGAAACACCTTCTTTATGTTATCCAAAATGTTTTTTTACTAATTCTGAACCTCTTTTTGGATCAGCAAATAGAATTTCATAAACAACCTTATCTTTACGTAATTCGTTGATGAATTGAACTTCTTCTTTTGTCATTGTGTGATATTCAATTCTTTTGTTTGCGGTTGTTTTTACTAAAGTATCTGCTCCAAGAAGATAGTCAGATGATACACCAAGAATTGTCATAAATTCTAGGATTGTTTCTAAACTTGGATTACGTGTTTCTTTTTCATAACAGCAAATTGCTGATTTTCCAACACCAACTAATGATCCTAATTCATCTTGAGTTAAGCCTTTTTTTATACGACATTCTTTAAGTCTATTGCCTCTTAGCATGATTACACCTCATCTCTTTTCAGACTTAGTATACCAAAGTTGGTGCCTTTTTGTAAATATTTTACCACATGTAAATGTTTTTTGCTATTTAATAACAATTTATGATATTTGTTTCTAATAGGTTGCTGTCTTCATCATCAGGAATGCTTGTTTTTGATGAGATGAATGAGACTTTTTCTGCGATTACTTCGGTGATATATTTTGTGATTGTTTTTTCTTCTTTGTTTTCTGGTTCAACTTCATATGAACGATTTTGAATTCTGCCTTTGATACCAATCATATCACCTTGATGGCAATACTCTTTTGTATTGGATGCCATGCCATTCCAAAGAACAATACGAATAAAATCTGTTTCATATACTCCATCAGTATTTCGATAACTACGTGGAATTGCTAAATTTACACATGTTCTTTTTTTTCCCGTTGAAGTTTCTTCTAAAATGGGATCAGTTGCAAGTCTTCCAACTAATATTACGTGATTCATGAACTTTCCTCCTTTCGCAAAACTACTTTAGCAGATTGGGTAAAATAAGGCAAATCGCAAATTTTTCATTTTTTGAGGCTTTTTTTGCATATCTCTGTCATTTTTAGGCTTTATTTTGCAAAAATGGTGGGTATTTTTTAAAATTGGCATAGTTGATGTTGCTATTTGGGTAAATTTTTGGTATTATTATTATGATAGGTAGTGTGATAATATGAATAATCAAGTAGTTAATTTAAATGAAGTGTTAGCAAATTTTCAAAAAAGCTATCCGAATTTAGCGGGTTTTAAATATGATCAAGGAATGGATGCATTAGTTTATGAAGGAAATTATATAAGATTAAATGGATATATGTTAAGTAGAATTAATCCCACTCTTTTCTCAATGAGTCCGGATGATATATTTACTTATTTAAAGAATGGCTTTTACTATAATACTGATGAAAATGGTTTGTTAAATAATTTGTTATCTAAATTAATTATTACTGATGAAGAAGCTGTTTTTATTAAAAATTATATAAAAAGATTTATTACTAGATATAATTTATATTTAAATAATAAGGATTTGTTTGATGGACTTATGGCAAGTGATGAAAATATAAATAATTATATTAAGACAATGCTTGAAGGAAAGAAAATAATAGATAGTGTTAAAGATATTAAATCAAATGATGAACATGATGCTTTGTCAATGCTTGCAAATTCTTATAGAAATGAAATGGAAGATGTTAATAGTAATAGTCTTTCTCAAGGTCTTTCTTTAACAAGAACTAATCCAAACTATGGTAAATTTAAAGAAAACGAAGAATATTTGAAGAGTTTAGAAGATAAACAAAAATTTGGTATGGCTGGATTTACTAGAATAATACTTATTATAAGTAGTGCTGTTGCATTTGGTATGTATTTAGCTTTAAAATTTATGCCATTTTAAAAAGGCTTTGGTTAGCCTTTTTTTATTTGACCAAAACGTCGATCTCTTTTTTGGTATTCATCAATTGATTTTTCTAAGTCATTTGGAGTAAAATCAGGAAAGTATGTATCTACGAATAGAAATTCTGCATATGATAATTGCCATAACATGAAATTGCTTATTCTTTGTTCTCCGCTGGTTCTAATTAATAAATCGATATCTGGTAATTGTTGATATAAATTTTTTTGAAATAATTCCTCGGAGATATCATCAATTGATATGATGTTTTCTTTTACCTTTTTTGCAATTTTTTTTGTGGCGTTAATTATTTCGTTTCTACCTCCGTATGATAAACAGAAGTTTACCGTTAAACCTGTGTTATTTTTAGTTGCAATTTCAAGTTCATTTATTTTTTTTATAATATCTGCATTTAATAGGGAATCGTCTTTAGAAAATAATACTTTGATATTTTCTTTTTTATAATTATCTTTTGCCTTATTAAACCATTTTATAAACAAATCCATAAGATAATTTACTTCTTCGGGACTCCTTTTGAAGTTTTCTGTTGAAAAGACATATAAACTTAAATAATTTGTAAGCTTGTGTTTGTTGGCATAAAGGATTATTTTTTCTAAAGCTTGTGCACCATGTTTATGGCCTTCGCTTCTTTTTAGATTTCTTTCTTGTGCCCATCTTCCGTTGCCATCCACTATTATAGCAATATGGTTTATCATTTTTTCACCCTCTTTTTAATTAGTATGAAAACTAATACTAATAATGTAATTAATATAATTGCAATATTTTTTATTGGATAATACTTTATATTACTTTCAAGATATACATCTTGGGTTGTTAAAAGTTTATCTTTATTATAAATTGATACTGTTCCAAGTTTTGTTCCTTTTTTGGTATTAAATTTTATTTCTTTTACACCATTATATTTGTAGGTTATGTTTGAATCATTTTTTAAATATTTGGTGATATCTTCACTACCAGTGATTTCATATGTTTTTTCATTACTTAAATTTATTGGAATTGTAGTTATTTTAGTATCATCACTTATTATAGATTGCATGCTATAGTTTTGTTCATAATAATTATAAACTATTAAAGTATCATTTATAGCACTTGATGATGTATCTTGGCTTGAATTAATGTCAATAAATATTAGAGATGGATTATCTTTGTAATATAGGGATGCTAAACATCTTCCGGCATCTTTTGTGAATCCACTTTTTGCTCCGGCGATTTTGTTTACATCCATTTCATTATTTGCATATCTTAAAATTGTGCTTTTTAGTTCAATATTATTTGTTGTGGTATATCTTTTAGTTGTAAAGATAGTTTTGAATGTTTCATTTTTTAGAGCATATTTTAATAAAATACTTAAGTCTTTAGCTGTTGAATAATTTGTGGGGCTATCTTTACCTATTGGATTTGAAAATGAAGTACTTGTTAGATTTAGTTTTTTAGCAAGTTCATTCATTTTATTAATAAATTCATCATAACCATATGTGTTGTTTACAACTGCATTAACAGCATCTGCACCACTTGGGAGAATTATTCCATATAATAAATCTAAGTATGTTACTTTATCATTTATTTTAAATCCTGCCTTTGAATAACCATTTGTTCCTTCAAAATCTTTTGAAGTTATTGTAATATATTCATTTAGGTCATCAATTTTTTCAATGGCTACGATTGAGGTCATTATTTTTGTTAGACTTGCAATACTTACCTTTTCATCTGCAGATTTTTCATATAATATTTCATTATCACTAACATTATAAAGTATTGCATTTTTGGCATTTATATCAAAATCTGTGGCTTCTACTTTTATCGGATAGAGAAAAAAGAGGCTTGTAAAGAAAATATAAATTCCCTTCATTATTTAGCCTCGTATATTGTACCTTCACGGGTATCTTTTAAAACTATTCCTTGTTTTAGTAATTCTTCTCTGATTTTATCTGCAGTTTCAAAGTCTTTATTTTTCTTTGCTTCGTTTCTTAAATTTATTTTTGCTAGTATTTCTTCTTCATTTGGAAGGTTTATCTTTTCTTGTTTTAACAAGTCTAAACTTAAGACTTCATCAAAGCTGTGAATTAGTTTATATTTTGTTCCCATTGATACATCACTTTTTAATAAGTCATGAAGAACTGTTATTGCATTTGCAGTATTTAAGTCATCTTCAAGGCAATCTGTGAATAACTTTTTCCAGTGATTGAATTCATCTTCATTAATATCATTTTCAAATTTTAATGCTAGAGTTTTATTTTTTAATTTTTTGTAAGCATTTTCTGCTCCATTTAGTGAATCATATGAAAATGTTAATTGACGGCGATAATGACTTAATAAGCACATATATCTAAAACTTAATGGATTGTAACCTTTTTCTTTTAAAAGACTTACTGTTAGAATCGCACCATGACTTTTACTCATTTTTCCACTTTCATCATTTAGGTGTTCGTTATGGAACCAATAGTTACACCATTTGTGACCAAGATAAGCTTCACTTTGGGCAATTTCATTAGTGTGATGTGGGAAGATGTTGTCTACTCCACCACCATGAATATCTAAATATTCACCTAGATATTTGATGCTTATTCCGCTACATTCTATATGCCATCCTGGATAACCATATCCCCATGGGCTTTCCCATTTTAGTTCTTGATCTTCAAACTTTGATTTTGTAAACCACAAAACAAAGTCATTTTGATTTTTCTTTGAATTATCTTCTTCGACACCTTCGCGTACACCTACAACCATTTCATCAGCTTTATGATTTGTTAGTTTGTAATAATCATCAAGTTTTGTTGTATCAAAATAGATATTTCCACCAGCTTCGTATGCATATCCTTTTTCTAGAAGTGTACTTATAATTTTTATGTATTCATCAATATTTGCAGTTGCGGGGCTTACGATATCTGGAATTCTATTGTTAAGAAGTTCAAAATCATGAAAAAATGCATCTGTGTAAAATCTTGCAATATCCATGACTGTTTTATGTTCTTTTTTAGCACTAGCTACCATTTTGTCATCACCAGAATCTGAATCACTAGTTAAGTGACCTACATCTGTTATATTCATGGCTCTTTTTACGTCGTAACCGAGATACTTTAATGTTTTTTCTAAAATGTCATGTCCGATATAATTTCTCATATTACCAATGTGAGCATAATGATATACAGTTGGTCCACATGTATACATCTTAACTTTTCCGTCTTCAACTGGTTTAAACTCTTCGATTTTTCTTGTAAGAGTGTTATATATTTTCATGATTTTCCTCCTTAGTAATTGATATCTTCGTTTGTTGTTAACATAAATGTTGCTTCGTTTTTTTCATTTATTTCTTTTAATATTATTGTATAATCTGTTTTTTCAATCTTTTGCTTATATTCTGCTAATGTTCCAAGTTCTAATCTTCTTATTCTATGATCATTTATAACCATTACTTGAGCTACTTGTTGCCCTTCTCTTTCGCAGGTTTCTTCTTTACATCTGTTGTCAGTTATTTTTTCTAACTTTACATATACTTCATCATTTACTTTAGCATAGTCACCAACTTTTAGTGTAAAGTCACGGTCGAAATAACTATATACTTTTTCTCCGCCATAGAAAAAATTGTAAACATAAATTCCTACTGCTATAAATAATCCTAGTACTACTAGCCATCCCATTCTAAACTTCACTATTTAACCCTTCTTAATATTTCATCTTTACCAATTAAGTATAATGTATCTGCAAGTTCTGGTCCATGCATGATTCCACTTGCAGCAATTCTTATTGGCATGTATAACATTTTTCCTTTTACACCAGCTTTTTCTTTTACTTCATTTATTACATTTGCAAGGACATCAACTGTCCATTCTGTTGTATTTTCAATGCATTCCTTGAAAACTTTAACCACTTCTTTTGTTTGTGGATCACTATCCATAAATTCTTTGGCATCTTGGTCAATTTCAAAGCTTGTATCAAAGAATTTCTTTGTTAATTCATTGATTTCATTTCCATAATTTAAATGACTCTTGTAGATAAGAAGAAGTCTATTTATCCATTCTTCACTTTTTCCAGTACAATCATTTGTGAAATATTTTTTAATCCAATTTAGGTAATCTTCATCATTCATATTATTAATATAATGATGATTGAACCATTGTAGTTTCTTTACATCATATTGACTTGATGATTTACTTATTCTCTTTTCATTGAAATTTTCAATTAATTCTTCCATTGTAAATATTTCTTGATTATTTTCAGGACTCCATCCAAGTAACACAAGATAGTTTACAACTGCACTTGGTAAATATCCTTGGTTGTATAAGTCCATGAATGATGCATCACCATTACGTTTTGATAGTTTATTACCATCTTCACCTAGAACCATTGCTACATGGATGTATGTTGGTTTTTCCCAGCCGAATGCTTCGTATAATAAATTATATTTTGCTGTTTGATCTAAATATTCTTTACCACGTATAACATGTGTGATTTCCATTAAATGGTCATCAATTACGTTAGCAAAGTTATATGTTGGAAATCCATCACTTTTTAATAAAATTTGGTCATCTAAGATGCTATTGTCTATTTTGATTTTTCCATAAATAACATCTTCAACTAGTGTTTCTCCAGTCTTAGGCATTTTTTGTCTGATAACATATGAAACACCATTTTTTAAATTTTCTTCAATTTTTTCTTTGCTTAATCGAGAGCATCTTCCATCATATAAGAATGGTTTCTTACGTTCATCTGCTCTTGCACGCATGTTAGCAAGTTCTTCTTCACTACAAAAACAATAATAAGCCTTGCCCATTTCAACAAGTTTTAAAGCGTATTCTTTATAAATATCTTTTCTTTGGCTTTGGATATATGGTCCGTATCCCTTTTCATTGTTTGGTCCTTCATCTATTTTGAAACCACAAATGTCTAGAGTATTGTAAATAAAGTCAATAGCACCTTCTACTTGACGTTCTTGATCAGTATCTTCGATTCTTAAAATAAAATCTCCGTTATATTTTTTTGCTAATAAATATTCAAATATTGCTGTTCTTAAATTTCCTATATGCATGTATCCAGTTGGACTTGGTGCATAACGTGTTCTTACTTTCATATTAATTCTCCTTCTTAATTACCATCAAAGAAACATTTAACTAGTTCAATGACTTCGTCGTAATCTTCTTTACTACATTTTTCTATAAAATCGATGTGTCTTTCTTTAAAATCAACACTTCTTAGATGTTCACATAATGCTGAACCATTTATTTTTTTCAAACTTTTGAATTGATAATGGGTTGGAAATGTCTTGTTATTTGTGCTTATGGGACATAACACTACCATATTTGTGAACTGATTAAATAATCTGTTACTAAGTACCAATGCTGGTCTTACTCCCTTTTGTTCATGTCCTTTTATTGGACTAAAATTAATGTATACTATATCTCTTTCTTGCGGTATGTAATTTACCATAACTCTTTCCCCTTTGCTTCGTCCCAAGTAAAGTCTTCACACTCATTAGGACCTTCATAATCTTTGATTCTTTGTTTTAATGAAACTCTTGGTCTTGCAATCTTTTTGATTATTATTTTGTCCTCCTCTCTTACCATACTTACTGAATCTCCTGATTTAAGATTTAAAGCTTCTAAAAAAACTTTTGGTATTCTTATTCCATTGGAATTACCCCATTTTTGTACTTTGTATCCCATATATATCCCTCCACCTATAATATAGACTAAGTATATATTAAAAGTCAAGCAATTTTTTATAATTTGCTAACTTTTTTAATTGTTTTGAAAATTTTTGATATAACTTATTTCTGGAAAATACGTAACTATTTCATTTTTTAAATATTTTTCTTTATTATAAAGGTTTGGGTATTTACTTAAATCTTTGCCTAGACAAATTTGTTCAAATATTCTTGCTCTATCTTCTTTTTCACTACTTCTTCCATAAGCATCTACGAAATATACATCTTCATTATTTTCGTAATTATTTAATGTATCGGTAAATGATTCATTTATATAGTATTTGTGTGAATATGTAAAACCATAGTTATTTAGGGAGTTCCATGTATCATATGTATAACCATTTAGTATTAAATAATTATCTATCGTATGCATTGTTTCATGTGCAAGTGTTTTAAGTAAGCTATTATTTGCTTTGACAACAATAATATATGTATTATTTTTTTGATATGATAAACCTACGACATCTGTTAAGTTATATCCATCTTTACTTCCCTTTATGTCACTTGCTAAAAATATCTTTAGACCATTCATATTCATTTCATAAAATCTTGTAAAGAATTCTTTATTAAACATTAAAAAATAATCTTCCACATAACTTAAGGCATTTACTATATCATTATAGTTTGTTATTTTGCTTATTTCATAATCTCCATGAAGTCCACTATCTACATCAAAACTAATAGTTACATTGTAGTTATTTTTTAAATATTTTATTTTATTATTGATTAGTATATTTTCATAACTACTTTGGGTATCATTATCTATTTTTTCAATACTTGATAAATCATATATGTATATATAATTATCTGTTAGTAGATATAGATTCGTAAGTATTATATACATATTATTTATTTTTTCTTTTATTTTAAATAAGTCAATATTTTTAATGTTGCTCTTATTATATAGGTTGTATACACTTATTTCTTTATTATTTAATATATATAAATTATAATTATTACTAACCATTATTAATCTACTTTCAATGTCATCCTTCGGAGATGAAAATTCTTTATAATCATTATTTTTTATATTATATACTTTAATTTTGTTATTGGTATAAGTTATTATTCCACTTTCATATTGTTTATATTTTTTTACATTAATTTCTAATAAATCACTATCTTCATATAAGCTTATTTTATTTAATAACTCATTTTTTCTTACAATATAACAAGTCTCTTTACAAGAAGATGTCAATACAACCGGATACTCGGTGTTATTACTTTGATATATATTATAGTTTAGAGCATAATCATATTCACTATTAGTGTTTGTTTCATTAATAAAATTAAAATATATGTCATAGGTTTTTATACTTGACTTATCTTTACACACTATATAAGGAATTGAACTTTCATTTTGAAGCTTACAACTAGCATCAATTGTATTTTTATACTCTTTATCATTTGAGTTTTGAGTGTTTAACTCTCTTAAAAGATAAGAGTTACCACTACGATATAAGATATAAATGTATTCATTAGTTACTACTTCATTTATTTTTTCATAGCCATCACTATTTAAAGAATACTCTTGAACTGGTAAGATTACTTTGATATCTTTGGCAGTATAATCTTCATATACTTTTAATCCAAGTAAACAAAGCGATAGAATAATTAATAAACCTAAAAATGTTAAAAATGGTTCTTTCTTCATAGTGATCTCCTTCATAAATATTTTATCATAACACATATTAAAAAAACAAGATTTTAATCCTGTTTCATATTTGTAATAACTCTGGCTCCATCAGAAGCCGCGGTTATAAGCTGATATGTGTCTTTTTTAATAACATCTCCTGCTGCATACACACCATTTATTTTGGTTTCTAACTTTTCGTTTACTTTAACATATCCTTCATCATCAAGTATTATATTTGGTACAAATTCTGTTGCAGGTTTATATCCTACATAAATGAATACACCAGTTACATCAATCGAAGTTCCATTATCTAAAGTTATTGATGAAATTTTTTCATCTTTAGTATTTACTTTCTTTATATTACTATTATAAATTATTTCAATTTTACTATTATTTTTAACTTGTTCAACCAAAGAAGCTTCTCCGCGGAAACCATCCCTTCGATTTATTAAATAAATGTGATTTACAATATTTGACAAATACAATGATTCTTCAAGAGCACTATTACCAGTACCTACTACTGCTATATCTTTATCTTTATAAAAGAATGCATCACACATTGCACATGTTGATAAGCCTTTGCCAAGTAAATCTTTTTCATTATCAAGACCTAAAAATTTTGGTTTTCTTCCCATTGCCAAAATAACTTTCTTTGCTTCATAGATATTTTTATCTGTTATTACTTTTTTTACTTTGCTATCTAAATCAAGTGATTTAACTTCTTCGAAAGTAAATGGAATATTTAACTCTTTGATTTGACTTTCAAGTATTGCTGCAAATTCTGGTCCTTCAATATTTATTAATCCTGGATAATTACTAACCTTATCTATGTTGTTTAGTAAACCTCCAACCATACCTTTGTCAATCAAAAGAATTTTTTTATTACTTCGCTTTGCATAGATACCCGCGGTTATCCCACTGATACCCATTCCTATTATTATAATGTCATACATAACATCACCTCATTAAAATCTTATTACTTCATTTTCATCTTGATTATATAAATCTTCGAATTTTCCTTTTCTTCCTGTTATCATTATTATTATTAACCCAACTATTATCATTAATACGGAAGTTATTTGAGCCATTTTAAATCCGCCGAGCATAAGAGAATCTGTTCTCATACTTTCAATTATGAACCTACCTAGTCCATACCACATTAAATATAATGCAAATGGTTGACCAACTTTTGTATATTTTAGGCGACGTGCTATTAGAATTATTATAAAACCAATGAAGCACCATACAGATTCATATAGGAATGTTGGTGTGTAATATATTCCACCGATATTCATTCCCTCAATAATAAAGTTTGGTATGTGTAGGCTTTGTAAATGTTCAAGTGTCGTTGCTGCACCATGAGCTTCACTATTAAAGAAGTTACCCCATCTACCTATTGCTTGAGCTAGTAATAATGCTGGAACTAAAAAGTCAATAAATCTGATTGCTCTGGCATTATATTTTTTGCAGTACAATATTATGACAATTAATCCAGCAATTAATCCACCATGAATTGCAAGTCCGCCTTCCCAGATTTTAAATACATCCCAGAAGCTATCATATAAATTTAAATTAAATAGCACATAATAAATTCTTGCTCCGATGATTCCGGCAATTATTGCCCAAAAACACATGTTAAATACAAATTCTGTTGGGTATTTATATCTTTTTGCTTCTTTCATAACCATTGTTAAACCAATCATAACCCCGATGATGATAAGTACTGAGTACCATTCAACTTTAAAATTACCTATTGTAAAAATATATCTATTCATGTTTCACTCTCCTAAAATATTATAACATTATTTTAGTATTTTTGCCAAGAATTCTCCAGTATAAGATTTTTTATTTTTAGCAACTTCTTCCGGTGTACCTAGGGCAATTACTTTTCCACCATTTTTTCCACCATCTGGACCTAAGTCAATTATATAATCTGCTACTTTTATAACATCTAGATTGTGTTCAATAACAATTACTGTATCACCATTATCAACGATACGATTTAATATTACTAATAATTTTTTTATATCATCGGAATGAAGACCTGTTGTGGGTTCATCCAATATAAATAGAGATTTTCCGGTTGCTTTTTTTTGTAGTTCTTTTGCAAGTTTTACACGACCTGCTTCACCACCTGACAATGTTGGTGCTGATTGACCTAATTTAATATATGAAAGACCTACATCCATCATAACTTTTAATTTATTGTATATTTTGGGTACGTTTTGGAAGAATTCTAGGGCTTCACTTACTCTCATGTCTAAAACTTCACTAATGTTTTTGCCCTTATATTTTATTTCTAGAGTTTCTCTATTATATCTTCTTCCTTTACATACGTCACATGGAACGTATACATCTGCTAAGAAATGCATTTCAATTTTCTTAACACCATCACCCCAACAGTTTTCACATCTTCCACCTTTAACATTAAATGAGAAACGACCTTTGTCATAACCACGCATCTTTGCTTCTTTAGTTTCCGCAAATATATCACGAATATCATCAAACACTCCTACATATGTTGCGGGATTACTTCTTGGAGTTCTACCTATAGCATCTTGAGTTATTTGAATAACTTTATCAATGTTTTCTAGTCCTACTATTTCTTTGCATTTACCAGGTACTACTTTGCTTCGGTATAATTCATTTGCAACCTTCTTGTATAGAACTTCATTTATTAGGGATGATTTTCCTGAACCTGATACACCTGTTACAACTACTAGTTTGTTTAATGGTATATCAACATTTACATTTTTTAAATTGTTTTCTTTGGCACCTTTGATACTTATTTTCTTACCGTTTCCTTTTCTTCTGGTCTTTGGCACTTCAATTTGAAGTTCTCCACTTAAATATTTTCCAGTTAAGCTATTTGGATTTTTCATTACTTCTTCAGGTGTTCCTGCAGCCATAATTTGTCCGCCATATTCACCAGCACCTGGACCAACATCAACTAGAAAATCGGCTGCAAGCATTGTGTCAGTATCGTGTTCTACTACTATTAAAGAGTTTCCTAAATTTCTCATTTCTTTTAAAGAATTAATGAGTCTTTCATTATCTTTTTGGTGGAGTCCAATACTTGGTTCATCTAAAACATATAATACTCCAGATAATTTTGATCCAATTTGAGTTGCTAATCTTATACGTTGAGCTTCTCCTCCTGATAATGTTCCTGCACTACGAGTCAATGTCAAATATGATAATCCAACATTATTTAGAAACTCTAATCTTGATATAATTTCTTTTAATATTAAACTACTTATTTCTTTTTCTTCATTTGTTAATTTTATTTTTTTAACAAATTCTAATAAATCTCCGATTGACATATCAGTCATATCAAAAATATTCTTATCATTAATATATATAGATAATACAGATTTTTGTAATCTTTTACCTTTACAAACTGGACATTCTGTTTCTACCATGTATCCTTGTAACCAGTCTCTAATCCAGCCACTTTTTGTTTCAACATATCTTCTTTCTAGTGCTGGTATTACTCCTTCATATGGACCTGATGTATGTCTTGTACTTCCATTTTTAGAGACATAATTATATTCTAATATTTCATTTGTTCCATACAATATATAGTTAAATTTTTCTTCAGGAATGTTCTTTACTGGTTCATACATGTTAATACCATATTTGTTACATACTGCTTCGATTTGAGTAAAGTATGTATTTGAATCCATACTTAAAGCAGTTATTGCTCCTTCAATAATTGATTTATCTGGATTTGGTATTAGTAATTCCTTGCTTATATGAAGTTTTGTACCTAGACCTTTACATTCTTCACATGCACCATACGGAGCATTAAATGAAAATAATCTTGGTTCTAGTTCAGGTATTGAGTAATTACATATTTTACATGCATATTTTTCACTCATGAATATTTCTTCATCATCAACAAGTAATACTACTTTACCATCTGCTTTTTTTGTACTTGCTTCGATTGCTTCGAATATTCTTCCATATTCTTCATCATCAACAGTTATTTTATCCATTATTATATCTATATTGTCTTTGATGTTTTTTTCTAAATTTATTTCTTCATTTAGACTCATAATCTTGCCATTTACTCTGACCTTAGAATATCCTTCTTTTCTTAGTTCATCAAATAAATCTTTGTGAGTTCCTTTTTCTCCATGCACAACCGGAGCCAAAATTGTTACATTTTTAGTCTTATATTCCATGACTTTATTCGTCATTTCTTCAATACTTTGTGATTTTATTGGAATGTGATGAGTTGGACAATAAGGATGACCTATTCTTGCAAATAGTAATCTTAAGTAATCATATATTTCAGTTATTGTTCCAACTGTTGAACGAGGATTTTTATTAGTAGATTTTTGATCTATAGATATAGCTGGACTTAACCCTTCGATTGAATCAACATCTGGTTTGTCATTAACCCCAATGAATTGTCTTGCATATGCCGACAAGCTTTCAACATATCTTCTTTGTCCTTCAGCGTAGATTGTATCAAATGCTAAACTACTTTTTCCACTTCCCGAAACTCCAGTCATTACAACTAGCTTATTTTTTGGAATTTCAATATCAATATTTTTAAGGTTATTTTCTCTTGCACCTTTAATTATTATCTTATCTGTATTTGCCATTTTTAACACCTCTTTTTTATATTTTAACACAAAATCTTTTTTCGATACACGAATACTATATCACAAACATGTATTTGTGTCAAATGTTCTGTAGCTTTTTTATATTTTTTTCATTTTTTACCTATTTTTATTCTTTACGTAAATGTGCAATATTATATTTGACAAAATCATATATTTATGGTAGAATATGAGGCACTTAAAGGAATATTTTTTCCATAACGAAGGGGGTACGAATTATGTACGAAGAAGGAAATAAAAATTTAAGTTTAAATTGGGGATCACTTCTTATTAAGTTAGTGATTCTAGCTGTTATTGTATTCCTTGCTGGATTAATTTTTACTAAAGTTACTGGTAAAAATTCAAGTAGCAATACATTAGCTAGCTCAAATAGTGATTATATTACGAATATCAGTACTATGAAAACTGCTGCATTTGAATATTTCACTAAATCTAAGTTACCTGAAAAAGTTGGAGGTACTGAAAAACTTACTTTGGCTCAAATGGTTAACCAAAAGTTATTAATTGATTTTACTAACGATGGTAAAGTTTGTGATACTAATTCAAGTTATGTTCAAGCTACTAAAACTGCTGATGGTAACTATGCTTTAAAGGTTAGTTTAACTTGTGGAAAGCAATCAGACTTTATAGTTACTACAATTGAAAGTGCTGATGTATGCTCAAGTAGTGATACTTGTAAAAACAATGCTACTAACTCAGATGTTGTAATTGATACTACAACAAACAATAATGGTAAAACAGATAATAACAAGACTGTTACTAAAGGAAATACTGGTTCAAGTTCTAGTTCTAGTTCAACAAGTTCTAGTTCTTCAAATAGTGCTAGTTCAAGTACAAAGAGTACAACTACTGTAACTGTTAAAACTACTGTAACTGTTAATGTAAGTTGTGGAAGTTGTTGTTTCGATTGTGGAAGTGATACTAAACCTACACCTACACCAGATCCAACTCCTACTCCATCTAAAGTAAGATATTATAAATATAGAAAATGGAGTGAATGGTCAGATGGATATTCTTATGAAAAAGATGCTGAAAACAAATCTACTGAAACAGTTACTTATAACTATTGTAAAGTAGATACTAAAACTATTTACTCAACTAGTTGGGTTGGTTCTTCATCAAAGAGTACTTCATACAATTACGAATTACAAATGTTAAATATTCCTGATAACGTTAATGATTTATCTATCGTAAGAAATAGTATTTCATACTTCAGTAATAATTTAACTGATTACCAAGCATACCTTAATAATAAATATAATGTATATCAAACTGGTAATAACTTTAAATGGGATATTGTTCCTAAAAATGCTACAGTATTTAGAGCATCAGCATTAACTAGAAATAATTTTGGATTCACAGTTCAAGATGCTTACCTTTCTGGTGGTACTTATAGAACTAGAGTTACTATTAATTTCTATAATGGCAATGGTGTTGTTCCATATTCAAGTGAAAAAGGTTCTGTTTACTTTGTTCCATTAAAATTCAATGTAACTTATACTGATAAGAATACATGTGTAAGAGATACTGAATCAAATGCTAGTAAGTATCCTGGATACACTAAATCAGATAAAAAAGTGGAAGTTAAATGGATACATAGAACTCCTAAATATACATGGAGCAAAGAAACTTCATTAGCTGGTTGGGAATATACAGGCATCTATGAAGATAGAAATGCTTAATTATTAAACTTAAATTCAAGATAGATTTGTAACTAATCTATCTTTTTTTATTGTATTTTTTTATTAATTATAGTAATATTTAATTGATGAGTTCTTGCTTCTTTCATGCATAATATATACACCAGAATGTATATTATGTCATATAAGATGTCATTGTACTGCTAAAGACCATTAGAAATATCTAATGGATCTTTTTTATTTTGTACCAAAATAAAAGATAGTCTTTTTTGACTACCTTAATAGCTTTAATTAACTAACATTTTGTTGTTGGACTAGCAATACAGTTAGCACAAACATCAAATTGATCTTTAACTTCTCCGAATGAACCAACCATCTTAAATACAATACTTACGATTAGTGGAACGAAGAAGATACATATACCAGCAATTACACGATTTAATAATGATTTTGCTGCTTTTGATACAGCTTTATCATCACTGGCAATAACTGCTTTTCCTAAATCAACCATACCAAATATAATTAATAAAATAGGAATCACAATTTTAAATACTAGTAAGAACATTCCTATAGTATAGAAAATATCACGTGCATCAGTACAAAAAGTCATAAATAACACTCCTCCCTTTGTATACATTTATTTTACCCTAAAATAGCTGTAAAGTCAATCTTTTATGATATTTACTTTGTAAATATTTCACCTTTATATGATGTATCACATTCATTATAAGGATCTGTTAAACAAACAACACAATTTTCATAATCATTTTTTATATCTTCATTAAAACCCGCTACCATATTAAATAATACTTTAATTAGTAATGGAATAAAGAATATGATGATCCCAGTTACTATCCTTCGTAGTAGTGTTTTTCCTGCTTTTGATATAGCTTTATCATCACTTGATATTGTTGCTTTACCTAAGTCAATTGATGCTAGAACAATAATTAATATTGGTACTATTATTTTAATTATAAATATTATTTTACCAACTATTTGCCATATTGTTGCACTTTTGTAACAAAATTCCATTTTAAACCTCCCTATTTAAATATACTAAATATACCTGATGAATGACTTCCTTCCACTCTACTGAATCCTAGAGCTGTTAAAAATTCATTTAAAACTCTTTGATCATCAAGTTTATCATCTAGACATGGTAAGTTATAAAATACTTTACTGCCACTTTCTTTTTCAAAGTCAATTACATCTTTTTCATTTAGTACACTTCTGTTAAGAACTATCTTATCATTTCTTAACTTTTCAAAAATACTATTATCTTTCCGTATTAATTTATTTAATTTAATTAATCCCGGTTCAATTAAGTATACCATATCTTGACAGTAATCTTCAATATCTGCATCATTAATATCTACTAAAATAACATCATAATTAGCATTTTGGGATACAAAATCATTAAAATTAATACTTGATATGCTTTCTAGCGATGAATCATTAAAGTACACAAAATCATTTTTATCTACTTCAACAGCTTTAACTTTATAACTTTTTTCTAAATGTAATTTAAGTAAATATACTAAAGTTGTTGCTCCGGCATGGTCTGTTACATTTTTAAAACCTATTACCTTTTGACCAATTTTACCTTTCGTATTATCTACTGCTCTTTCATTTAAGGCTGGTTTCTTAAATCCATTTATGTTGTGGTAATTTGCAACATCTTTATATTGATTTGGATTATCAATTAAATATTTTACTGTGTTTACATCATTTGTAAAATTATAAATACCCATTGAAATAAGTTGAGATATATACATTGGTGAGTTTACTTTTTCTGAATCATCTAATAAAATTATTACTTTAGACATATCAAAATTTACTGATAAACTTTGCATAACATTTATATCTTCATAGCCTTTTATAGCAGTTATATCAATAATCATTTTATTGTAGTAAAAACTTTGAAATTGTTGAACTAATTCATCAACTGAAAATTCTCCGTTTATACTTTTTATAACATCAATATTTAGGCTTGCTAATAATGATTGATATTTATTTGAAATTATTACATTCATATTTTTTTTCCTTTCTAGTTGTATTTTCTATCTAAAGATCCCACGAAAGTCTTAGTTTGCCCTTTTATTCGATACATTCCAACTTCACCGATGATGGGTAAATTAAAACGATAAAATACTTGAACTTCATAATAAATCTTTCCCGTTTTAGCACGAAGCTCATTAAAACAATAATAATATTTTGCACTTCCATCAGACAATTCAATGTCACCTTCTAAGTCTGTTGCACCATACCATCCTTCTGGACATTTACTTGTTGTATTGTAACTTTTCTGTTTGGCAAAACTATTAATTATTTTAGCAGATTCATCAGTTACTCCTTCATACTTTTCTATAATAGTTAACATTCTATTTTTAATTGTGTATGCTTTTGAATAACTAAGTATTAAAGTTAAGAAACATGCAAAAATTAGAATAAAAAATATTATTAATTGAAATGACCATGTGGATTCACTTACTGTTTTCATTTTTGCTCCTTAATCTTGGTATATAACCTTAGTTTGTGCTTTTGAATGAAAGTTATATATTTGTCTTATTATAGGTAAATCCATTTGGAAGAACACTATTACTTCATAGTAACTACCTAAGACAAACTCATCAGTTGCAACGGTATTACCTAAAACATCTCCACCTGTTAAGTAATTATCTACTCCTTCGGTGGCTCTGACTTCTCTTATACATACTGTTGCATCTTGATTTGATGTTATTCTACTTCCATTTCTTTCAAAACCAATATATCCTTCATCTTCTGGACATTTTCCAGTTGTTCTATATGAAGTGTTGGCAAGTAAATCTACTATTTCTTCATTTAAATTTTCATTAGAATCATCTAAATACTTACCACCATTTAATTCAAGTATATTTACTATTTCATCTTTTACACCAAAGGCATTTGAATTATTTATTGTTAATGCCATAATTGCTGTAAAAAGTAAAATAAATAGTATAACTATTTGAAATATAGCTGTCATACTTATGGATTCTTTCATAATTCATCACCTATCCTTTAAATGGGCAATAAAAAATATTATCACCAGTTCCAAAATAATTATTTGTATCGTCTTCTTCGCCCGTTTGTTTTTGTCTCATTTTACATTCACACATATAATCTGATCCAGTGCTTGTGCTTGCTCTTTGTCTTGCTTCTTCACTACAATTACAAATAGCATTTCTGCATTGAGCAGTTCTGTGAAAGTTATTATTTAATAGTGGCCATAAAAAACCGAAAAAAAAGGCCGCCAAGATACCAATTGATATTGCAACAATAACTGTTATATTCAATTCTCCTGTAGCCTCTTTCATTCTTTCACCTCTTTATTAATGACTTAATTAATTTCCATCGCCTTGAACGTCTTTAAAGTTAATTACTTCATCGTTTCCACAAGTACATGTACCTTCTTTAACGTTGACGCTTTTAACAGATGCTTCTGGGCAGATATTTTTACATGTATTTCTTGCAAGTCCTGCTTGAATACCTGGCCAAATGAAGAAATAGAAGAATGCTCCAACAGCTGCAATTGCAACTACTGTAACAACAGTCATATTTAATTCGCCTGTAGCTTCTTTCATCTTTTTTTACTCCTCCTTTATTTTATATAATTATTATAACTTAAAATCAGTTAAATATCAATTATTTTTAATATCTTTTTGTTTTTTTATATATCCATTAGTTGTACAACCGCCAATACTAATAAAATCATTAGACCAAAACCAGTTGTTATTAACATACTCATTGTTTTATTTTCCATCTTTTCTAGACGATTTTTATATCTTGTTTCTCTAGCTTTTTGTTGTAAGTTAGATATAGATTTTGAGAATGTTAAGATTTGTTCTTGTTTTCTTTCTTGACGACCTAGACTTAAACGATATAAAAGTCTCATCATACGCATTGAATCTCTGACTGGATATTTTCTAGCAAAATTCATGTATGGATCAATTGAATCATCTCCGGCATTAATTGAATCAATCATTTCTTGAAGTCCTTCGCGGAATATATCCGGTGCTTCAGCCATTGATTTACCTATTGCAACTGGTACAGTATAGTGTTGAATAAGTATTTCTAGGTTCTTTAGATAGTGTGGTAACATTGAATCAATATCTGCCATATGTCTTTGATAATATTTTTTTATATCATTATAACCTGTTTTAAATACATAGTAACCTGCCACAACTATAATTAAGATTTTAACACTATTCAAGCTTTTAATCATAATGGCAAATCCAAGTGCCATAGTTATAAGACCATTCTTTATTCTTTTATTAAAAAGTATATCGGGATTAACATTATTACCATATTTAGCACGAACTAAAAAATCCCAGTCTTTTTCTTTTAATTTCATAAAAAGCATTTGATTATCACTGATGAGTTGATTAATACTTATTTGACCAGTTATTGTCATTATCCCAAATACAATTATAGCTATTATAATTATTTCTATTTGCATTATTCTACCCCCACATCTTCGTTATAATACTTTTCTCCAGTCATTAGGAAATAAGCGTTTATAATAACAATAGCATGAAGTATAAGTTGAACATACCAAGTATCAAGCAGTTTAATATAGTTTTCTTCACCAAGCATGAATCTTAAAACAACTACTAGGAAATACAAAATTAAACCAAATCTTAAAAATTTTGCATGGAAGTTATTACGATCCATTTGGTCACGATATACTCCTTCAACTAAGGCGTCGATATCTAGTGACATATTTTCAAGAGCTTGTCCAGAATCTCTGGCACCTTCTTTAGTTATTTGTAAGAATAATTGATGCATATTTTTTACCATATAAAATGGATATAAATTATTAAAGTATTGAATTGATTCATCAATGGTTCCATTTTGATATGACATGTCAATCATTTTTTTAACATCACTTAAAACTGGATCTTCAAGAATTCCGGAGTCTCTTACACCTTCTAGAGATTTAACAAAACTTTGAGTTGTATTAAATTCCATTATAACATTGGTTGTATATGTTTGAATTTGTTCAAATATATATTCACTGTATACTCTTTGAAGTCTTAAATAAGCAAGATATGGTATTGTTGATATAGCAACTATTGCATATATTACCGCTATAATGATACTATAAAAGTAAAAGTAACCAACTAAACCAGCAAGACCTCCAAGAATAACTATTTGACTTATGTATTGACGTGGGGTATACTCTTGACCAAGTTCTACGGCTTTTTCTCTTACCATTTTAAATGAATATGGAGCATACTTATCATAAGCACGAGTGGCATTTGTTACAAAAAACTTATAAACATTTTCACCGGGATTACGCCTTGCTACTAAGACAACTATAGCTATAATAAGTAGGATTATTAACTCTGGTAAATATTTCATTTTTACTCCTTTCTATAGGCTTTCAATGACAACCTCTTCGTTGGTATTATTTCCTTTTGACTTAACAAAATAATCATCTTTAATGGTTACGCCTTGAACACCAAGATAATCTATTAAATATTTTGATGGATTATTAAAACTAAATTTTCCATCTAGACTTTTCTTAAATATGATATTTGATTTAGCTTCATTATTTTCATCAACATAAAACTCAACTACTTCGATTATTTCACGTTGAAATCTACCTAGTTCTTTACTCATGTAACCTTTTACGTGAATACCTATTTGAATATATCTATGAATTGATTTTAAGAATTGGTCAATATCTTGGCTATTTTCAAGTAAGCTATATAAACGCATTGGAATATTTAATGCTCTATCTGAGTGAATTGTTGATATAATGTTGTGACCAGATGATATTGAGTTTCGAACTGCTGTAACTGCTTCAGCACTACGAACTTCGGATAGTAATATCCATTTTGGATTCTGTCTCATACAAGTTACTAATACATCAGAATATGATGCAATGTTATTTGTTTTCATAGCAACTATATCTCTATGTGGAAATATCTTATCTAAGTGAAGTTCTAGTGTATCTTCAATAGTTATTATCTTTTCATTTTCTTTTGTGTGGCTAGCTAAGTACTTAACTAGTTCTGTCTTACCTGAACCAGTTTCACCACTTACCATGATGTTACAGTGTCCTTCAACACAAGTCATTAAAAAGTCATGTAAATCTTCGGTAACATATTTTTCATTGATAAGCTTTTCTTTATTTAGACGGATTTTGGCTGGCGTCTTTCTTATAACACAGCATATTCCATTAGTTGCAATTGATTCATGTACGAAATTTAAACGTAATTCTGCTGATTCTGCATCTAGGAATGGATGGGCCATATTAAATGTTTTACCCATTACATTGGAACATTGAAAAGCAAGCTTTTCCATTAAAGCATTATTAATCTCAGGTCTTTCAACCCTATAAATACCTTTATCAAGAGTTTTTAGCCAAACTTGACCTCCATTTGAATATGAAATATCTGTAATATTATCTTCCTCTAAAAACTCTTTTAAAGGTCCAAAATCTATTTGTGAAAATATAGCATCATTCACAAAAATCACCTCTTTTATTCATTATTATTATTTTCTTCTACACTTTGTTCTTCAGGGTTCTTTCTTGCTAAAGAATCAATTATTTTTACAAGTTCTTGATTGCTAATTTCTGTTTTAGCTTCTTCATCTTGATTATTTTTATTTACTGGTACTGGATATATTGTCATATTTGCTAAATATTCAGCCTTTTTTAAATATGTATACATTTCAGTGTTAACTGCAAATGATAGCCAGGCAGGTTCTCTGCCACTAGTTACATCAAAAACATTTTGACCTTTGTCATCTTTAACATTTAATACTTCAATATTTTTAATAAATTCTTCATAAATCCATTTACCATCTACTTTAGTAAGTAACCATAAATCTATTTTATCACCAGGATATATTGAATTTGCATATGTTGTTTTATTATTTGCTTTTAACCAATACATTTTAAAGTTTTCAGGAACTCTTTCCAAATCTCTTTCAATTAATTTATCTTTACTTATTACTTGAGCTTTATAAAACATTTCTCCGATAGCTATTGATGTATCATTTTTAACATAATAACCAATTAATTGACTAGATGATGTTATAACACTTGCTTTTCTTAATGCTTCACCATTTACTTCGACATATTCAATATCATCTTTAGTAATTATAGTACCTGCTGTTAATACTTTATTGGCAACAGGTACTTTTTGGGGTTTAACTGCTCTATCTAATGTAATGCTATATGCAATCCATAAAGCAATAACCCCAGCAAGTACACCTAAAATCGTAACTGTGTTACGATTTAATAAAAGGTTTCTAATCTTATTTATGATATTTGACATAGTTATGCTCCCTTCCTTTCAGATTGTGCATCTATTAAGGCCTTAATTTCATCACTTGAATATTGTGTTGAACCAATATCTGGATTAACTAAGTTATTCTTTGGTACTGGAATAACACTCATTCCTGAGATATTCTCAGCTAGTTTTAAATAACGATACATATCTGTTTCAACTGCAAAGAGCAACCATGCAGGCTTTCTACCAGAAGTTACATCAAAAACATTTTGTCCAGATGAATCTCTTACTGCTAGAACCTTAATATTGGAAATAAATTCTCCGAATACTAATAATTGATCTTCAGTTGTTTTAAGCCATAAGTCTATGACATCTCCTGGGAATATTGAATTAGCATAAGTACTTGTATTATCTACTTGTAATTGATAAATTGTATATCCTTTTGGTATTTCATCAAAAATAGCATTAGGCAATTCCTTTTTTTCAACTACCAATGTTTGATAAAACATACCACCTTTAGGAATAGATGTTCCAGTTGCTACATATTTACCAATTAAATTAGTTGTACTTTTATATACATCAGCTTTCTTTAAAAACTTAGAACTTACACGTATATATTCAATATCATCTTTAGTTATTTCTTCAGTTGCTAAGATTTCTCTTTTTGCAACAGGTACTTTAACAGGATTAACTTGATTTTTTACACGATATGTATAAAAACCTACTAAAACACCTAAACCAAGAATAACACCTAATATTGTTACGGTAGTTTTATTAGTTAAAAACTTACTAAATGTATTTTTTATTCCTCCCATTTTTATTCCTCCTTATTTAGTCAACTGGATTTCCTTCTAATACGGCATCTATTCTTTCTACCATATCTAAGCTTGTTGCATCACCTACAACATTGAAACTATTTGATTTGCTTTTAATTTCAACACTAGCTTTAGGTGGAGCTTCATATACTCCATAGAAGCTCACCGTATAAGTAGTTGATAATGATGCAGTTTCTGCAAATCTTCTTAAGAAACTTTCATAAAATTTTTCTTTATTAATTTTTATTTCCCCATAATCACGATAGTATGAGTAATCTACAGCATCTACTAGTGATGCTTCAGTTATTTCTTTGATAAGATAATAATCTTGTGTACTTGTTGTTGTTAAATTTTGAACAAGTAACATAATTACTACAATTACCATTCCTAGTAATATTAACCAATAAGCCCAATAAGCATTTTTCATAACTAATCACCCCTACTTCCATGAAGGCCCGCCGATAACACTTTCACTATATATGAATTCGTGTTTATCAGACCATAATTCCCAGTATCCATTTTGATTTTGTGATGCAGCTCTAGCTGTTGTGCTATCTAAACGTTTACCATCTGGAATTGTTACTTCATAATTTTTTACTAAGTCATCTATTACTTCACTATAACAATAGATGTTTTTATATGTTTTACCGTTAACTTCAGCATCATAACATGTTAATGAGTCATTAATGTATCCACCATCACTTGAATGTTTTTCATTGTAGTTTTTTAACTCTCTGATTGCTTGTGGAGTTAACTTAATACTTAATGCAAGTGCACTAGAACCGTCTGATGTTTTACCTTCTGGGTCATAGATACTTTCATTAACTTCTTCGATTTCTTTTATTGTAGCATAAGCTTTCTTATTTAACAATTGTAATGCTTGCATACTACTTGATGTAATCCAGTTATAACCATATGTTCTGTTGGCTGAATTGAAGTTTGTTGTTGAAATTGTTCTAAAATTAACATTTAATTTGTTTAAATCAAAGATACAATTTGTACAATCTATTTTACATTCTGGACATTGTATCCAATCACAATCTTCACCTTCACAAACGAAGTCACAATTTGGACAATCATCTGGTCTACATGGAGATTCATAATAACATTTATAATCTCCGGTGAATGAATTTTGATGTTTTGGACTATCCATAAATGTTGTTCCACCTTGTCTTCTATCTGTCCATGCTACACCTGGAATATCCATAAGTCTTCCAACTGCATTATCTTTATCATAGAATTCACCAAGCCATTCAATATTAAGTTTGAATATTCCACCACCTACTGTTTTAGTTGATACTGGTAAGCTATTGAATAATGCTTCAAGTTGAACTTTGTCTCCAGTGTAACCACTATTAACTGTTATTTTACCATTAGCTGCTATTTGATAGAATGCTGTTGGTGTTATATAATCTTGTTCTTTTTCAACATATTTCTTAACAAATGCTGCTTGAGAAATTTGTTCTTCTCTTATTTCACATGAACCTTCTGGATTTTTACATACTGTATATTTTCTTGCTTCAAATGTTCCACCATAACTTGATTTATAGTTGTATTTTCCTGTAGAACCATTTTCAATTGATAAATCAAAAGTGTAATCTGAACCTGTTTCAATTTTATCATCTGTTGCCTTTTTCCAAATTTCTATCTTAGATGTAGGTTTTGGTGCAGCTGAACCTGTTCCTTCAAGGTAATATAAATCTTTATTTTGAGCACTTTCTAATATATCATAATATGGACTCTTGTATTCGTCATTTCCACGATTTTCATTATAGTAATATCCAATTTTTTGTTCAAATAAGAAGTTATTTTGCCATCCAGTTGTACAAGCATTATATGCTGTGTGAGCTGCTTCATAAGCTTTAAATCCTGATTCCATCATTGATTTACCTTTTGCCATGTCTGCTTTTATTAAGGCAATAACTTGTGCTTCAGTTGTACCAGGTGTACATGTACTTGATACACATACATATCTTTTTGTTTCAGAATCATAACTTGTATTATTTGATATACTTTCTTTAGTTCCATAGAAGAAACCTTGTGTAGTTTCTTGTGATGTTACAAAACCTTCTTCATAGTCAATGTTTGTAACAACAGGTCCTACATATGAACCAGTTCTTGTCCACGATTCAGCACTACATCCATCACAACCATATGAAATGCTGTAATCTGATGCTGTTGCTAGTGCTTGTTTAGCTTTACGATAAAGATTTAATCCTTCGATCATTGTTTTTTGTGCATCAATTACATCTTGAATATATTGATCTTTATCAATACTCTTTTCACCATTTCTTGCTGATGCATCTGTTTCTCCGCCGGTGTAGCATGATTTACTTCCTTCGATACGACTTGTTAGTTTGAAGTAACTACCACACTTGATATCTTTAACTACTGGTTCTAATTGAATCTTTGCATAATCTTCCTTACAATAAACTTTACAATATTTGTTATCAACACCTGATGTATATTGATATGAGTTATCAGCATCATCTACATTGTTGATTACACAACTTTTAATTTTATCTGGAGCTTTTACTGTTGCTATTGCATCCCCATTACAAAGTGGTTCAGTAATTTCAGTATCACAAGCTGCTTTTGAACAACCTATTTTAGTTTGAGCAGAACCTGTTTGATCACCTTCTTGTTTATCTAAAACGAAGAATCTTTGTGAATTTGGATTACTCTTATCACTTAATGTTGCTCCGGTTAGTTGTGGATTTGTATTATATTTAAAATCTATTTTTAATGTTGCATCTTTACAGTTTTCTTGATCTTGGACAGCTTGAGTAACTTTAATTCTTAATTTAATTTCACCAGTTCTTACACCATCTTTTGCTTCAAGTAAAAGTGCTATATTGTTACCAATTCCAACTTGTTTGTAATCTCCCCCATCTTGAGCTTCGAATGAATTTATTGTACATCCAGTACATGTTGGCATTGATAGTTCTACTTTACCTTCTTTACCATCTGATAATTTTTCTGGTAAGTTTTCTATTTTTAATGTTGCATAAACATATTTTTCTTCGGATGTATCTGTTTTAGTTATTGATTCTGTTTTTTTGCTAAATTCAATATTAACCGTTGTTGTTAATAGAGATCCTGTTGCTTTATTTGATGCATCCATTACTCCAGCTTTAAATAATTGTTGTGCCATATAAATTATTTTATATGATGCTGAATTTGGATCCGAATAATTAAACATTGCATTTTTATTTAACCAAGCATAATCTACTTTATTTTTATAACAATTACTATCACCATTACAACTACCATATGTTGCATTATCTGTATACTCTCCGTATAATGCTGCCCATTGAGCACCTAAGTTTGCATGAGCTGATGCCATATCTATAGCTGATTGATACTTAGCACCTTTTGCACCAGTTGTAAATAAACCAGTTGAATATGCACGAACTGCAATTGATGTTGCTGCATATAATTCATCACCACTTAAAGTGATTGATATTGCATTTGGTGCTGATTCTGGAGTTACAACACTTATTGTTTTTGATGTATTATATTGGTTGTATCCTTCAGATATAATTTTTAATAGACCAGCATCCATGTTTTGAATTGTTTTACCATTAGTTGTTGCTCCGAGTTCTCTGGATACTGAATATTTTTTTCCTGAAAAGTTTTGTGGGTCTTCACAATAACCTACATATTTTCCATTATCAAATGTATACTTATAAATACCATAATTAGCACTACCTACATCAAGACTATTAATTGTAATATAGTTTCCACGGGATAGCGAATGAGCATCTCCATCATTAAATGTTTGAGCACTTACACTTTTTACTCCAAATGCGAGTGACAGTGATGATACTAATAATAAATTTCCTATTCTTTTCATATTATACTTCTCCTACGTTTTTTAATTATTATATACGTTGCTCCGCCTGCAACTACAACCAAACTAATCCCACCAATAATAAATGCTGTTTTGTGGTCACTTATAAATTTGCCAACCTTTTTATACCATTTATTATTTTCTTTGCTTTCTTCATTCTTTTTATTTCTGTTTGCTATTTCTTTTGTTACATTTTCTGTGAAATCATCATATTTGAAATCATCATAAGTAACAAATCTTTGACACATATAATAATCTGGAATTCTATCACATACATCATATTCTGAATATTCATTATACCTTGGTAATGTTAAATATAATGTTCTAAGTGTTTGTCCATTGCAATCTGAAGAACTTGATGCCAATACTTTAATTGTGTAATTAACTATTGAACCAATTTCATTCCAATTAAATTTAATGTTTCCATTCGTTGTATCAGTATAATAATACGTTTTTACATCCTTAGTTACATCATTTTTAACTGTTACATATAAGTTTTCTGTTAAATTTAAAATATTTACTTCGATGTATTCAGTTTTTGGAACATAGCTATCTTGTTCATCAATTGGTATAGCATCTGGTGGTGCTGTATACTCATCTTTAGATAGTTCCCTTTCTTTAATTTCATAATTTGCTTTCACATTTGCACTTTCGTTATTTAATTTTGCTTTTTCTTCATAATTACATGCAGCATAAACACTTGATGTTAAAAGTATAAAACTTAGTGCAGAAGTTACTAAAAATTTTACTTTTTTCATATCGACACCTACCTATGTTTAAGTTTACCATATAACACACTTTTTTTCAATTCTATTTTAATAAAAAATTGATAAAATATCATAATTATGATATGATTAATGAGAAGTGAATTGGGGCATGTTTATGAAAAAAGTATTATTAATTATATTTTTATTTGTTATTTTTATTGGAATTTATGGATTTTTTATTGATTCTAATGGTTTTAAAATGAAGGAAGACACTATATTAGTTGATAATTTACCAACTTCTTTCGAAGGTTTTAAAATAATTCAATTAAGTGATTTAAAAATAAGTAGTACTGAAGATATAAAAAGACTAAAAAAAATAGTTAATAGTATTAATAATGAAGATGCTGATGTTTTTATATTTACTGGAGATCTATTAGGAAGTGATTTAAGAAAAGAAGATATAAACGATATAACCAATGAACTAAAAAATATAAATGTTACTCTTTATAAATATGCTGTTATTGGAGATAAAGATGATCGAAGCACATATTTAAATATATTAGAGAATTCGGATATTAAAGTATTAGATAATGAATCAACCTACTTATTTTATAAAGATATTAAACCAATTAAATTAAGTGGATTAACTAATTTAGATAATGTTGATAAAGCTTTAGAAATGGTTGATAATTATGATACAGTATTAAATATAGTTTTAACTCATTATCCAGATTATATTAGTAATCTACTTAATAAAGATATTGATGTAATATTTGCAGGTCATTCTTTAAAAGGACAAGTAAGAATTCCTTTTTATGGTGGATTAATAAAGAAAGATTGGGCTAAAACATATATGGATAATTATTATGAAATAGATGGAAAAAGATTATATATCTCTGGTGGTATTGGCACTGAAAAGGTAAGATTTAGATTATTTAATAAACCTGAAGTTAATTTGTATACATTAAAAAATAGAACCTAGATGGTTCTATAAAAATTTAACTACTTTATAGTTTGTATTTAGTTTTTCTTGTAATGCTTCTTTTTCGTATCTATTAAAATATTTTTCAAAATTAGATGCATCCATTAAAAACATATCTGGATAATTAATAAAGATTTCTTTATAAGTATTGATTTCTAAATCTTTTAAGAATTGTAGATTAGTTTCTACAAGCTTATTATGTTTAGAAATCATTTTTTTTATTTCTTCAGGTGTAATATCCTCGTATTCTTTTTGTTCATCTTCCAAAAATCCAAATTTTTCAAAAAAATTCATGCTACTCTCCCTTTTCCTTCTTTATAACTATTTAATATTTCATCAATATTTGCACTTAAATAATCTATGTTATCGCTATATGTCTTAAATACTTCCATTAATGTTTCTTTTATTCCAAGTCCTTGTTTTTCTATTTCAGATAATTTGTTATAAATTTCATTTTTTTTATCTTCCATTGCAAATGTTTCAATTACACGATCTGCATATTCTTTTAGTTCAACATCCATTATACTCTTTGTATCATTTTTTTTATTAATAGAACTCATTACATAATCATATGCTCTTTTGCTAAATAGATATGTTTGATATTTACCTTTTTCATTTTTATATGGAATATTTAAGTGTTCAAACTCTGATATTCTTTTTATTACAGCATCAACATCATATTTTAAATAACTTGGATTTTGAATGTAGGCTTCTAAGAAACCTAAGTCTTTAGCACGTAGAATTGTTTTTTTCAAAACTTCTGGTTCAATTGATAAAACTATCCATGTATCTGGGGTTAATTTAATATTGTATTCATCAAGTAATGCTTTGTTTTCATCACGGGCAAATAACAATGATGTAACCCAAGGTTCAGATTGAATAGGTCTTTTTGTTTCTTCATTTTCTTTAAGACTTTTATAAAGTGTTGTTAAATCTTTCGTATTTTTCATAAATACTCCTTTCTAATAAGCAAGTAATGGAACCTTTTTAGGATCTAAGCCACTTATTTCTAAAACATTTATTGTATTATTTAATCCTTTTAAATCATATTTTACTAATACTTCAGGCATTAAGCTTATGTCACGGGATTCTTTACCTATTTCTAATAACTTATTTAGTTTTTGTTCTAATTCCTTATCATAAATTATTTCAATATTATCTTTTAATACTTCTAGGTCAATATTTTTATTTTTCAATACTTCAATATTTTTTCGTATTAATTCTTCATCATAGTTAGCAAGTACTTTTTCTAAAGATTCTTTACTTATATCTTTAATATTAAATTCATTTAATAGATTAGTTAATTTTGTTAATTCATTTTCATCTTTATTAACTTTTTCTTTTACTTCTTCATCGATGTGTTCTTCTTCGATAGCTTTTGCAAAGATGTTTTCCAAAGAATTTTCATTTGATTCTACTTCAGTTAGAAGTTCTTTTACTTCTTCTTTAGGTTCTTCTTTTTCTTCAAGAACTTGTTCTTGTTTTTCAGGAGATGATTCTTTTTTTGCTTCCACTAGAACTTCAGTTATTGTTTTACCGCTTTTTCCTTCGCTACTTTTTGTTTGTGCATCATATTCATATAAAGCATCTTCTGGGAACATCAATATTTTAGCAGCTTCCCTTTGTTCATCTTCGTTGAAATTGAATTTTTCTAAAAGGTTTGTAATTTCATCACGAGTTATATTAATGTTACCTTCTAGTGCTAAACGGAAATATTCATTTAATTTTTCTTGATTACTTAATGCTTCATCTTTTCTAATTCCAAGTTCTTCCACTTTAGTAATAGCGTTGTTCATTTCTGCTTCAACACTTTCTAGTTCTTCGGTAGCTTTTTGATTTTCTTCGACAACTTTTTTGATTGTATCAGGTAACATACTTGTTATCTTTGCATTTATTGTTGATGGATCAAAATCTATATTAAGTCTATCTAAAACATTTGCAAAGTCTTCTTTATTTATGCTACTTAAAATTGAAGATAATTTATCTCCCTCTTCTTGAAGTGTTTTTTCTTCTTCAGTAAGTTTAGCAATTTTATCTAAAAGAACTGCTTTTTCATTTTTTGTTCTTTCTCCGGTTTCAATCGCTTCTTCTCTTTCTTTATTCATTTTTGTTAGTATTACACTATCTTCACCACGAAGATTATATAACTTATCTAGTAGTGTTTTTACTTCACTTGATAACATTTTCATTTAATCACGCCCTTTATTATGAATAAATTATAACAAAGATTTTCGTAAATGTAAAGAATTTTATGAACTTTACAACATTTTAAAAGAAGCCTTGTGTAAAGGCTTCTTGTTTTATCTTCCGCGAGATGATGTTTCATAATGAACTTGACCGAAATCATCATAGAGCATTGTATAGCTTGTTTCGTAAAGTTCTTGTAAACTTAAAATAGTTTTTAATGTTTTACTAAATGCATCAAAGTTTGCTTGCATTGTTAATGTATAGTTATTTTCTCTATCACCATATGGTGCCAAAGGATTTCCACCCATTTTAGATAGTTCTAGAATGAATGATGCTATGTATTTTTTACGAAGAACATCACCTACACCAGTAATTTGAGATGGATGACCCGCTGTTTTGTATGGATCAAACTTACCTGTTTTTTCTAAGTAAGCATTACCAGTTTCATTTGTATATTCTGTTGCTAATCTGTTATTGATGTAAAATGAAAAATCACGTGGTTCACTTTTGTTAATTTCATTGTAAACTGGATAAATGTAAAGTAATCCCCCAGTTCCATGGCAATTAAAGAATGCAAAATTTTCTCTATTTTCATCTTGATTATTTAAATATTTAAATATTGCTTCATTTTCACTTGAATAACAAAATGGTTTATTCATATCATAATTTGCATTACCTATTGGTCCAGGGACACTTTTTGTTATGTGATTATCTCGGATATTTCCAAGAACTACTTTTGATGCAGCTATTTTTTGTTTCATTATTTCATAGTAATATGGATTATTATCATTTAAGTTAACACCATCAGAGTTTGCATAAAAGTTAGCAAGTGAACCAATTGGAAAACTATTTTCTTTATATAACTTTTTAACTTTTTCTTTTAGTAATTTGTGAGAATCAGATAATTCTGGAATGCAATCGAATGTTAAATCATTAAATATTTTAGTGTGATTTCTTTCTTTAGATATTGTTTTTGTAAAATTAGTTTGTAAGAATGTTATTAATTCTTTGTGATTAACTTCATAATGATTTACAAAATACATGAATAATCCTTCGATGGTTATATCTTTGTTTTGAAAATAAATCCAGAAGTTTGTTGTTAGAGATGGATCGCTTATATTAAAATTTTCCAAAAATGAATTTAAAAACTTATTTGTTTTTGTAACGTTGATATCATCTTCACGAAAAGCTAAGTAATATTCTTTACTAAATTTTTCAAATTCTTCTTTAGACATATCTTTTGTTTTTGAATTAATTGCATATGTAGTAATTGCATATCCTTCAGGGTTTTGAACTGGTATAAAATCTATAGTAAAAATTTTATCATTAAAATAAGACATATTACCTTTGGCAATATTATTCATTAACTGTGTTACAAAATCAACACTGATAATTTCATTACCATGACAACCACCCATGTAAGTTATGTGAATTGGTCCATTACCTATTTTATAATGTTCAATAGGAAATCCACATGGGCTTTTTCCTAAATCTTCACATTTAGTTACACTATATTTATTTTCATCGTTAACAATTTGTTTTATTTTTTCTTGTAATTTTTCATATGTTCTTAATTCATATTCAATATTATACACAACTATCACCTTAGGTTTATGATAGCACAAAATAAAATTTATAACAATATTTTAAAATCTACTTTACACTTAGTTTTAATATTTGAATCATTCTTTTATCCTGTTAATGAAATGTAATAATTTACACATATTACCTTTGAAGGAGAATATATTTTAATGCAAAAAAAAGTCTTGCTTATTTAGCAAAACTTTTAAAACTAATTAATCTTTTAAAATAACTATTTTTTTAACATCAGATAATTTAGCTGGTTCACTTGGTAATATCACATCAGATGAGGTTATAGTTATTTTTTGATTTTCTTTTAATTTATCTGGCGTACTGTTTTCATTGTTATAAACTATTTTTGTATCTTTATTTATTTCAAATTCATACTCAACAGTATATTCTTTTTTCTTTTTATCATATTCTTCAACTAAAATTGTATATACATTATCAATTACTGTTACTTCTTTAATTCTTGCTTCAAATACTAAGTCTTTTTCTTTTGAAATATAATTTGTATAAACAAAGCATCCTAAAAGTATAAAAACAAGTACCGTTATAATTATTTTAACTAGTATATCTTTTTTCATTTATTTCCTCCTTTCCTAAATTAGTTTATATTCTTAAATAATAATGAGAATTTAGTTATATAAAATATCAGTTTTTGTTACTTCTGCTAACATTAAAAATCGTGTGGCGTATTTAGAATAACTAAATACTTCGAGAAAAGAATGACCATATTTAGTACTAGTTTGTTATATTCATTTACTATCTTTCTTTCTGTATTTGATAGATATACATTACTTCATTGGCTTGTAGTAATAAGTTGTTCTATTGCATTTCTTCGTCCGTGCCAATTTTTTCTAGAAATGTCGTATGGATAATATTTCCCGTTATCAGGCTCTCATATTTTTCTACTTTCTTGATTATTTCAAACTAAATCACTACTTATATACTTTACTACAAATTCTATTTCAAATAGATCTCTATTCGTAACATCTGATACTAATTTTGCAACATTCTTTGTTGTATTTTGTTGCTAAAAAATATTATATTAGTAGTTTATTCATATAATCAATCCTTTCATATTTATTATAACCTTAATTTAAAATTTTATCAATATACTAAATTAACAAAATGTAATAGTATACATATATTACCTTAGAGGGAGGAATATATTTTGAAAAAAAGAATTTTTATAGGTATTATTTGCTTAACTATATTTATCGGAGTTACTTTTTTAGTATTTGGTTTTAAGAAAAAGGATGATAATAACTTAGTTAAAATTAAACTTGCGGAAGTTACTCATAGTTCGTTTTATAGTCCTTTATATGTTGCAATTGAAAAAGGATATTTTAAAGAAGAAGGAATTGATTTGGAACTTGTGTTAACACCCGGAGCTGATAAAGTAAGTGCTGCGGTATTATCAAATGATGTTGAAATCGGATTTGCTGGGGCTGAATCTGCGATATATGTCTATAAAGAAAATGAAGATGACTACTTGCAACTATTTGCAGGATTAACTAAAAGAGATGGACAATTTATTGTTGCAAGAGACATAAATAAAGATTTTAAGTTAACTGATTTGTATGGAAAAGAAATATTGGTGGGAAGAAGTACAGGAATGCCTGCATTAAATTTCTTAAATGCATTAAAAAATGAAAATATTGATATAAATAAAATTAATGTTAATTATAGTGTTGAGTTTTCTGCTTTATCTGGTTCTTTTATAGGTGGTGTTGGTGATTATGTTAATTTGTTTGAACCAAATGCAACATTACTTCAAAAAAATAATTATGGTAAAGTTGTAGCATCAGTTGGTAAAATGTCTGGTGAAGTTCCTTATACTGCTTTTTATGCTAGAAAAAGTTATATTGAGAATAATAAAGGTATAATAAAAAAATTTACTAATGCTATAAATAAAGGAATTAAGTATACATTAAATAATAATTCTTTAGTTGTTAGTAAAGATATTATTAGTTTATTTCCAGATACTAAAGTAAATGATTTAAAAGAAATGATTGATAGATATAAAGAATATGATTGTTGGCTTAGTAATCCATATATAAGTGAAAAACTATTTACTAATTTAGAGGACTTTTTAATAGATTTTAAATTACTTGATGATTATGTTCCATTTAATGATTTAGTTAATAACTTTTATGAGTAAAATTTTAGAAGTTAATAATTTAAGTAAGAATTATCAAACAATTAATGGTGAGGTTATAGCAATTGATAATATTACTTTTTCTTTAGATAATCAAGAATTTTTATGTATTGTTGGTTCAAGTGGATGTGGTAAGTCAACTTTACTTAACATCCTTGCTGGAATTGATAGTAAAACTAAAGGTGATATTAAAATAAAAGATGGGTTAAAAATTGGATATATGCTTCAGGAAGATGCATTGTTTCCTTGGCTTAATATTTTAGATAATGCTTGTTTAGGTCTAGATATAGCTTTCAAAAAAACAAAAGAAAATGTATCTTTTGTTAAGGATTTACTTATAAAATATGGTCTTAAAGATTTTTTAGATAAGTATCCATATGAGTTATCTGGTGGTATGCGTCAAAGAGTTGCTTTAATAAGGACACTGGCACTTAAACCTGATATATTGATGCTTGATGAACCTTTTTCAGCATTAGATTATGTGTCAAGACTTAAGGTAAGTGAAGATGTTGCTAAAATTATAAAACAAGAAAAAAAATCAGTTATTATGATTACTCATGATATAGCTGAAGCAATTTCTTTAGCAGACAGAGTTATTGTTTTATCAAAAAGACCAGGTAAAGTTAAAAATATTTATGATATTGATTTAAAATATTTGGATAGTCCTTTAGAAAAAAGAAATAGTGAAAAATTCAGTTATTATTACGACTTACTTTGGAAGGAAATAGATAAAGATGTCTAGGGAACAAAAAGAATATTTAAGAAGTTTGCGTGTAAAGAAAATAAGTATTTTAGTTATTCAAATATTATTAGTTATTCAATTTTTTATAGTCTGGGAAATACTTGCAAATAATAATGTTATTAATAGTTTTGTCTTTTCAAAACCTAGTAAAATATTTAATACAATTATAAATTTAGCAATAGATAATAATTTATTTAATCATATATTTGTCACATTAGAAGAAGTGTTAATTTCATTTAGTCTAGGTATAATTTTAGGTTTTATTATTGCAATTATTTTATATGAAATACCTATTTTAGCATTAATAGTTGATCCTTTTTTAACAATGATTAATTCCCTACCTAAGGTTGCTTTAGGACCACTTATTATAATTGTTGCAGGTGCTAATATGAAAAGTGTTATCATTATGGCATTACTTATTAATTTAATTATTAGTATTATTACAATATATAATGGATTTAAAAGTGTTAGTAAAAATAAGCTTAAGTTGATGAAATCTTTTAAAGCCAAAAAGTTACAAATATTAGTAAAGTTAGTAATACCAAATTCTTACAACACAATTATTTCTAGTTTAAAACTTAATATTTCCATGAGTCTTATTGGGATTAAAGACATGGTGCGAGAAAATAGCTTCAAAAAAAATTATAATATTTTATAATAGATACTTACTTTATTATTATCAATAACAACACGATCTATTAAATGTTCTATAATACTTCTTTGTTCTTCAAAAGTCATATACATCCATGTGGATTTTAAACTTTTTACCATTTCAAAAGCAACCTTGTTTGCTTTTTCCCTTTGTTCACTATTTTTGATTTTCTCTTCAATATTTGTTTTTTCTTTTTCTAATTCTTTTATTTTTTTACTAGTTTCTTCTACTGCAATACCATTTGAAATAAAATTGATTAAATTTTCAATTTGTCTATTTATTCTTTCTTTTCTATCTTTTAGTTCATTAAGTACATTGACTGTTGCAATGTTAAAGGTTGAATTAAATAAATTTTCATCTAAACTCATTGAAAATAATTGTTCTAATACAATATCTTCAATTTCAAATGTATCCCACCTTTTATTTTTACAATTAGGATCTTTTATGTATCTCTTTTTACTTGATTGCTGAGAATTGCAATACATAATTAATCTTTTACCCCATTTTTGATAGCGATATCTTGCACCACAATGACCACAGATTATTTTACCAGTTAGTAAATAATGTTTTTCATATTTTTCTCTACTTCTTAGTTTATTAACCCTTAATATTTCTTCATACAATTCTTTTGATACAACGGCTTCATGTTTTCCATCATAAATTTGCCCTTTATATGGAACAACACCAGTATTTGTTATAGATAATAATCTTCTTTCTACCATTCTTTCGTCCATACCTACAACTTCACCAATATTATTAAAACTTTTACCACTTAAATACATAGAAATCATTTTATTTAATATTTCAACTTGTTCTGGTATTGGTATTAAAATACCTTGCTCCCTGTCATATTTATAAGGAAAAGGTATTTTTCCTCCTCCTCGCCAATATCCATCTTCTGCTCTTTTTTTAATTCCTATTCTTGTTCTTTCTAGGATTGTTTCTCTTTCTAATTGAGCAAATACAGATAACACTCCAATCATTGCTTTGCCAAAAGGACTTGTTGTATCAAAGTTCTCTTTCATTGAAATAAATCCAACACCATATTTATTAAATACTTCTTCAATTAAATATAATGTATCTTTTTGACTTCTAGAAATTCTATCTAGTTTAAATACAATGACCGTATCAATTTTATGTTCTTTTACATCTTGAATTAATCTTTGAATTTCTGGTCTGTTTAAATCTTTACCACTATAACCACCATCAACATAATATTCATATTCTGTAAATTCCTTGCTTTTGGCATAGCTCAGCAAAAATTCTTTTTGTGCATCTATTGAATAACCTTCTAATTGCATATCAGTAGAAACTCTAGCATATAGTCCTGCCTTTATAATAATTCCTCCTTTGCTTTTATAAAGGTCTTTTTTATAGAAACTATAAACTTACAAAAACATCCTAGCATGATTTTTTTTAAAAGTAAAATCATATTAAGAAGTTTGCTCCTTAATATATTTTTTTACTATCTCATATATAACTTTTATATTTATAACCATTAAACTTGGATCTACTTTATTACCATTAGAATCATAATTATATATTTCTATATTCTTATTCATCATATCACCTTTACTAAATTCTATTGCTTTAGTATTTGAATAAGAACTAGACATTGTTATGTACCTTTCTTTCCAAAGTTAAATCTTTTTCTAACGGATTCTTTAAATGTATTTCAATAGTTGATTTTGTACTATCTCCATTGTCGATTTCTAAATGATATACTTCTTTATTTATTTTTCCTTTTAGAAATATCGATTCTTTTGTATTTAATGGCTCTTTTAATTCAAAACTGGCAAATGTGCGATTATTATTTTCTTTAAATTCAAATAATTTAATTTTATCTTTCAATAAATCATTAACGACATTAACAATATCATTTAACTTATTAATTTCTTCAGTCTTAAATTTGTCATAAAATGAAAGTTCTTCTTTATTTATCTCTTTGTTATTTCTATTCCTATATAATCTATCATATTTTGTTTGTATATCTTCAACTGTAAAATATGTATAACTTAAATCTTCAAGTGGAGTTATTTTTCTTTTTAATTCACCACTTGAATAACAAGATAATTTTTTATATATAACAGTATCTCTAAATATTGGATAACCTATATTCGGAAATATAATAGTTTTATAGTGCAAATTTTTAACTTCATCTGGTGTTAATAAATCACGACCTATTAAGGATGTTGATTTGTTTCCATTATAATTAGTCAAACTTACAGATTGACTTATAGAAGAAGATTCTAAGGTCATACGACCTAATCGTTTACTTATTGCTTCAGCCGTTTCCATAGTGTTTGTTTTCAAGTAAGCCATTCCAGAATTATCAAGTATTATTTGTGCGACTTCTTTACCGTAAACATTGTCTAATTGACTTAAACTTTGAATAAAAAGATGGTATCTAAGTCCTCTTGAACGAGCAACAGAAATTATTGATTCTATACTTGGCTCTACAAGTGGTGGACAATTAGAAAACTCATCACAAATCCAGTCAATTTCAATAGGACATTTTTTATTTTCAGTAGAATTAGCAAGTTTTACTAGTTCTTTATATAGAAGTCCTAGAATGATAGTTACAAGAGTATAGTAAATTTTATCTTCATCTGGAACTATAACAAATAGTGCTGATTGTTCTTTACCTAATATATCAAAATCAAAATCAGATTTACTAGTTACATTAGCAACATTAACATCATCAAATATTGCCATTTTCTCACTAAAAACACTAGTAATTGATTTATAAGTATTTTCACTAGATGATAGTATTGGTATTAAACTATCTTTAGATTTACTTCCATAAGGCTTTTGCTCTATATAAAACTTAAACTTTTTAGCATTTTTATCTTCCATAGTAGAATTTTGAAATTTACGAATAGATGTCATTGTTATTTGTTCTCTTTTAATTTTTCCATCTTTATATTCTTCTAAAAAGAAACCAATTAAACCCTCTAATAAATTTTTAGCACTATTATTCCAAAAGGGATCTTTTCCTTGTGTTTTATCATAGGTAATCATAGATGCCAAAGAAGTTATTAATCTATTAGTTTCTGCATAACTAGATATTGATTTATTTTGATATTCTAGTTTCAAATCATTATCTAAAGTATCTTTCATTAATTTGTCATACTTAATATAATTTTCATATTCACAAATAATAGGCTCTAATATATTAATATGATTAGAAAGTTCAGGATGTCTAAAATCTATTGTTAAAACTTTATAACCTTTATCATGCAACATTTTAGAAGTGGTATGATAAATTTCACCTTTAGGATCGGTTACAAAAATACTTCTTTTAACTTTAGCATTTGCAATAAAACTAATCATAGGAATAACTGCTGTTACACTTTTACCAGAACCACTTGATCCTAAATAAACATAATGAGGAGTTTCTTTATCAAACCAAACATGAGATATATTTTTATCATAATAAACTGGGAACCCAACTTCATTAATATTGCTGATTTTTTCTTTTGTAAAATTCTTATTTATTTCATTAAATGTAGAAAATCTAGCTGAACCATACTCATTATTATTTTTAATTTTATGTTTTGAAATAATTGGTTCTATATAAATAAAACATATTAGAAAAATTATTAGTATAGTAAGTAAGATAATAAGGGATAAACTCATAGTCTATCCCTCACTAAATTACTTCTATAAATCATAATCCTCCATATCATCTAATTCTTTGTCTGGATCATAATATAAATCTTCAAACATATTAATATCTATTTTAGATAAATCTAAATAAATTTCTTTATTACCATAATATTGTTTCAATTTTAAAATTGAATCATTCTTAAAACTAAATTCCTTAGATGAATTTAAAATTGTTTGTAAATCATCAAACTTTTCTTCAATATTATTCATATTCATAATCAACCTCCGATTCTTTTTGTAAGACCTCTTTTTTAGCAAGTTCTAATCCATGACTTAAAGTAGGACTATTAAAAACTTGCTTCCTAGTTAGTTCTAAGGCATTTAATGTTTCATCTAAATCATGGGTATAACTATACTCATGATTTTCAAGTTCACTTACAAACATATCCTTAATATAACCATCACCAGTTTTATCAGCATTAATTAAATCATTATGTTCTTTTCTTATTTCCGACCACATTTTATTATAGTCATCGATATCTGTCTTTTTTATAAAACAACCCATACCCATATCATAAATTTTATCAGTATCAATTGATTTTAAGCCTAGTTTTCTCATGCCCTCGTATAACTGTTCTTGAGAAAAAGCAAATATCATTGGAAAGTTATTTACTCTTTGTTGATGTTTTTCCTTTATTTCATCATATTTATTATTCATTAATATCATCCTCCTTATTAACTTCTGATATTCTTTTTAATGCAATATCATAATACTTTTTATTAATTTCAAATCCTATAAATTTTCTGTTTTCTAAAATACTTGCAACAGCTGTTGTACCACTTCCAATAAAACAATCTAAAACAACATCATTTTCGTTAGAACTGTTTCTTATTAACTTCCTTATAAGTGGAAGTGGTTTTATTGTAGGATGCCCATATTTTTGCTTATCTTTTATATTAATAGTAGATAAATATATTGTTTTAGCATCTTCATAGTTTTTAGGCTGACAAAAACCTTTTTTTCTAAAGTACAAGCAATATTCTTTATCTCCTAAATACTTATTACTATAAAGGGGCATAGGATTCGTTTTGCCCCAAATAATAATTTCTAATTTACAATCAAGTTGTTCAATAAAATATTTAATATAAAGTGGTATTTGTCTTCCATTACACCATATATAAATATTTATGTTTTTCATAACCCTAATTAATTCATCTAAAATAGATATATCAAATCCATTAGTTAAATTGTTTTCTATTAACTCATTTTCTAATTTTTTAACATCCTTAGCAACTCTTGAATTACCTTGTTTACCACCTTTAATGCAAATATCATAAGGTGGATCAATTATTACTAGATCAACATAATTGTCAGGTATTTTTTTAATACCTAAAAGACAATCTTCATTGTATATTTTATTTGTTTCCAATAGAAGATTTCCTTTCATATAAAAAGGTAGGAAATATATCCCACCTTAACCTAAGTAAATAATTATAATCAATATTAAATGCTTTACTTAATCTATATAAAAAAACACCACTAATATTTTCTATTTTATCATTTTCTATATTACTTAAAGTAGATATAGAAATATTAGTCATATTAGATAGTGTTTCTAAAGTTAAATTATTTTTTAATCTTTCTTGTTTTAATCTTTTTCCAATTTTATTCAATAACATTCCTCCTTTTTGTATAAAATAAAAAGACCAACCATTTTAGTTGATCTCATTGTTAATTTGTCTTTATAATCTATCTAAAATTTAACTTTAATGATTAAACAATTATCTTTGTATTTAGCTATTATTTCTCCATTATTTAGTTCTACTAACTGTTTAGCAATACTTAATCCTATTCCATTAGATTTTTTAGCATTTCGAACAGTATAATATCTATCAAAAATTTTTTCTAAACTAATAGAATCTATCTTAGTCGTTTTATTGGAAAATTCTATTGTGCCATTATAATACAACTTGACCTCAAAACAACCTTCACTATATTTAACTGCATTAGATATGATATTTTCAAATATTCTCTTAAGCATATTTTCATTTAATAATCTAATAACTTTCTCATTACATATCTCTATACTTGGTTTAATATTATTTTTTTTAAATACACCATAGAAACTAGCAAGAGTTTCCTCTAATACATTATTTATACAAACATTTACTTTTTCTATTTCTTTATCTATATCCAAGACTTTTGAAAAATCAAAGAGTTGTTCTGTAAGGCTTGTCAAATCTTTTACCTTACTATCAATAATCTCTAAATATTTAATTTGCTTAACAGTAAGATTACTACTATCCATTAAATCAAGATACCCTCTTATAGCAGTGAGTGGTGTTCTTAAATCATGTGAAATATTTGTTATTGATGATTTAAGTTCTTTATTTCCATTTTTATATTCAAGTTCTAACTTTCGTAATTCTTTTAAACTATTATTAAGTAAATTGGCTAATTCTTTTAATTTTTTATCATTTGTACTAACAGTAATTAAATTATTTGTATCTATATCTATTATATTTGATAAAGACTCGCCAATATTTTTGATTTCTTGCCTTATTATCAATATTTTCATAACCAAAAATATAGAAATACATAATACTATCAAAAATAGATAAAACCAGATACTCATAACTAATCACCTACTTACTTTATTTCTTTTTTCTTAAATAAAACTAATCCTGCACCAGTAAATACTACAAAAAGACTTAAAGAGTATAATGGTAAGATTTTTAAATTTTCAGCAGTTCTTCCTGCTATTTGAAACATTTGACCTGCAGGTATAATATCAATACTTAACTTGATTAGTTTTCTTTTTTCTCCTTCTAAATAATGATTATTTTTTGTATTAATGATTTCTTGCATACCATCTTTCATAATCATAGTATCAATATATTCTGGTTGTGATAGCCTATCAAATGCCATTAAAGAATAAAACATCATACCAAATGCTAACATAATAGTAACTATTGCTGTAATAGTCTTATTTGATATTATCATTGCAATAAATGTAAAGATACCAGAATAAGCAATCACCGCTACAAATACACAACCAAGCAACATTAATAAGTTAGATAGTGATATTGTGATTCCACCAAATAATGGTATTCCTATACTTGCTACTACTCCTAAAAATAAAATATAAGAAAACAAACTTGTAATAGTTACAACTATCAAATTAGATAAATATATATTTGCTCTTTTATGACCTATACTTATTTTGTTTCTAATTGCTCCATCTGAATATTCTACTCCTAAAAATAAACTTGTAAATATAGCAATTACAATTCCTATAATTGTCGAATAATTAAGCATAAGTTGTTCTAATTCTATTACATCACCATATTTTTTCATATTACTGTATTGCATATATATCATAAATAATGCTACGCAAATACTAAATATTGTTAATATCCAAAATAATTTATTTTTTCTTAACCTCGTAAATCCTGCATTTAATAATTTAATCATCTTTACCACCTCCAATTAAATTCATATAATAATTTTCTAGCGTTTCTTCTTGTTCATGTATTTCATCTGCTATTAAATTTTTCATGAATAATTCATTGATAAACTTTGATAAATTATATTTCCCATAAACATTTATAGTTTTACTATCCATTACTTCGTAAGAAATTTTATGTTCTTCAAAATACTTAACAAATTCTTTTGTATTGCTTACCTTTAATATGATTTTGTGTTCCATCTTTTTCATTAGCTCATCACTACTAATCTCTTTAATAATAGAACCGTTATCTAAAAAGCCATAATGAGTTGCTATTTTAGATAATTCATCTAAATAATGACTAGATATTAAAATAGTAATTCTTTTTTCTTTATTTAGTTTTAAAATTAGTTCTCTAATTTCAATAATACCTTGTGGATCAAGTCCATTGATTGGCTCATCTAAAATTAAGAAATCTGGATTACTTGCTAGAGCAATAGCAATTCCTAACCTTTGTTTCATTCCTAAAGAAAAGTTTTTTGCTTTTTTCTTGCCTGTTTCTGCTAGTCCAACTAATTTTAATAATTCATCAATGCCATCTAAACTAGGCATTCCCACTAACTTATATTGTTCTACTAAATTATCTCTCGCAGTCATCTCTTTATATATAGATGGAGCTTCAATAATTGCACCCATTCTCTTTCTAACACTTGATATATTTCCACTACTATTTGTTACTCCATAAATAGAAAAATCCCCATCAGTTGGATTTTGTAATCCACAAATGATTCTAATAAGTGTTGTTTTACCTGCACCATTTTTACCAATAAGCCCATATATTGCACCTTTTTCAATGTGAATATTGGTATGATTTAAGGCTTTAAAGTTCTTATATCTTTTTTCAAGATTATTAGTTTCTAATACATATTCCATAATCTCTCTCCTTTCTGTTACACATTTTAATAGAAAAGTGTTAAGAAAATGGTTAAGAAATTGTTAAGATTTTGTTAAGATTTTATTTTAAAACCAATTCCCCATACTGATTCAATATATTCATTGTTAGAGTGATCTCTAATTTTTTTTCGTAAATTGCTTATATGAACTCGAAGTGAGTTCTCATCACAGTCTTCTGTATCAACACTTATTAAATCTAAAAGTTTACTTTTAGTTATGACTTGTGTTTGATTTAATAGTAGTTGTTTTATAATTGCATACTCTGTCTTCGTTAGATTAACTTTATTATTACAAACAAGTAATGTATTGTTATCACTTAACAATTCTAATTCTTTATATTTTAAGCTATCTATAATATTACTATTGCAATTTCTTAATTGCACTTCTATTCTTGCAAGTAATTCCCTACTATCAAATGGTTTTGTTATATAGTCATTTGCACCAGATAATAAGCAATTAACTTTATCATCACTAGATATTTTGGCTGATATAACTATTATGGGAATATTCTTAACTTTTGCTAGTAGTTCTTCACCAGTTATACCTGGTAACATTAAATCAAGCAGTATTAAATCATACCTTTCTTTTTCAAGAAGTAATAACGCCTCTGTTCCAGAATAAGCATTAAAAACATTGTAGTCATTTTCTTTTAGTAATTCTTCTATAACATTATGAATGCTTTCATCATCTTCAATAATTAGAATTTTTTTCATATAAATTGCCTCCACAAATTACTATTTATTTAATAGTTTGATAATTTAATTATACCATAAAAAAATAGTCCTATACTAGCGACTATTATGGTTTTTACTACTAAGCACATGGAAAGGAGTGCTTATGAGCAGTAAAGTTAAATGGTTTATGTAGTAATATTTATTTACTACAACTGTATAATAACATCTTTAGACAATAATTGCAATTACTTTGTATAGTCATTTGATATAAAAAGTTTAGAAAATTCTTTTTGAACCTCATCCATTTCATCATTTATACTTTTAATGGCATTTTCAATTTCTTGTTTATTTTTGAATTTTTGCTTAGAACTAGTATTAGTGAAGTAAATTTTTAATATATCTTTTCTTGTTTGTTTTTTATTATTAAGATAATGTTTTAATATTATTTCTTGAATAATATCGTTTTCTTTTATCTTAGTGATATTTTGAGATTCTTTTTTATAATTATAATTAGCATAATTAACTATGGCATTATAAATATAATTATTCATATACTTATCTTTACTATTAATCAATGCAGTGTCAACAACAATATTTTTAATATTATTATCCTCATTTATTTTGTAAAAGTAGTTATTTATTTTATTTAATGATTCTTTAAAATTTTTATATTCTAATTTAAAATTATCATTATTCTTTGAGAATAGATAATTCTTTATGTCTTTAGTAAGATTAATAATTTCTTTGCTTTTTATTGAACCATATTTAATTTTAGAGTCATTATCATATCGTTCTTTATAGAGCAATTGACCTAATCTTAATATTTTTTCTTCTAAAATTAAATCTTTTTTATCTCGTAATAAATAGTTTTTTTCTTTAGGGCTAAAATATTTTTTTAATTCTTCAATTTCTTTATTTGTTTCTTTCAATAACGGTGCATATATTTTTTCTTTTTCAATCGTATGAACTACTTGTGATTTTAAAAAGTCTATTTCATTTTGTGATAATTCACCAGATCTACGATATCCAATTTTATTTTTATGATAAATATAATTAGGTTCTTTCTCCATAAAAGAAAAGTGAAAATGCAAGTTATCAGTATCAGTATGAAGTGCTAATTGATAAAACATTTTATTAGTATCTTTAAAACCACATCTTTTAAAAAATTTAGGTAATATATTAGTGGCTAATTCTTTTTCTAATTTATGAATATCAATATTCTCATTAATATAATCATTATTAAAAGATAATACACCTTGCCAAAGATTAGAATTTTCTAAATATTTAACTGCTAATTTTTTCCTTTTTTCAACTTCTTTTTCAGTAGCAAATGTACCATCTTCTTTAATAAGATTCATTGTATCTTCTTTCGTTAATTTACCAGTATAATAATCATACATAGACATAGCTCGTTTTTCCTCATTAGTATAGTAATCATACATTTTTTGAACTCTTTTAATACTTTTACTATGATTTTTATATTTACTATCAGGATTATTTATAGCAAAAGTAAAGATAGAATTAAATATTACTTTAGGACTTTTAGTCATTTATATTAGTGTTCCTTAATTTTTTATTAAACTCTATTAAAGGCTTACTTTTCTTAGGATCGGTTAAATTATCAAAATTCATATCAGAATAAATCTGTTCTTCTAACGAATAAATAATATTTATCTTTTTAATTAGATAATCTAAACGAGATTCTAAACAATTAATTCTATCTAAAATATCATTACTATTTAAAGCAGAGATAGAGAGAAAACAAACTGCTTCTGAAAAAGACAATTTATTTTTTTCTTTATAATCTAATATACGGGCATATTCTTCATTAGTAAAATATATATGCTTATCTATTTTCATCTAATTTAATTTCCTTTAATCTTTTTAAAACGAAATCCATTAGTTGCATTTTCATGGTATCATAATGTATTTTATTATTTTTTTCATAAGTAATACTTTGATAATATTCATCTTCTGGTAAAAAATATCTTATACCAAACTTTTTATAATTATCCATCCATTCTTTAATTCTTCGTTGTGGTAGTTTTTTATGAACTATATTAATATCAATTCCTCCACGAGCAAATATTTCTCTTGCTGAGAGTTCTGGTAAATCATGTTTCATAACGATAGTCCATAACTTAAATAGTGGATCATATTCAATCTCTCTTTTATATTTAACACTTCTAACAAAAATAGAATTATTTAGTTTATTAATTTCTTCATCAGTATATAAACGAACTTTCATTAATTATAACTCCTGTTCTTTATCATAATTTTTTAAATGATTAGTTATATCATCATTAAAAGCATCATCATCTAAAATCTCACTTGCTATGTCTTTAATATCTTCAAAGTCTAATTCTATATTATTTCTTTTAGCATTTTCATAAACTATTTTTTCTGTTTGAGTTAATAAGTATCCCCAATAAAAGACCATATTAAAATCAATATCATCATCATTTTTTTCAACTACTAAATCAGCAACACATTCATTTCTTTCAATATCATCTTTAATATCATCTAAATTTCCTTTTATATATTTTTGCGATTCTTCATCGTATTCCTCTAAGTATGAATTCAAAGAAACAATGTAGTTAAAACTACTAGTCTTATCCATACCATAATTTATCATATCATTTGCAATTAATTTATTTATTGTTAATTTCATTATCATAACCTCCTTGTTTAATCATTTCTAAATATCCCATTTCTAAAAGTTGTATCATCATTTTTGATGTATAAACTTTATAATGTTTAGCCATTAAATTTATTCTATTAAATAAATCTATTGGCAACCAAAAATCAAATCTTCTCATAAGACCTCCAATCTATAAATAGGATGAAAACCCCTTAAAATATTAAATATAGAAAAAAGCAGGATAAGAAACTTACACATTAACACTAAACATTTCCTTATTTCATAAGGGTTTAGTATTGTGTAAGACTTATTTCGTACTTACGAAATTCATCCTACTTCATAGGTTCATCTAAAGGATGACATTAAATGTTTTCTATATTTTCTAAGGGGTTTTTATTTTTAGTTTTCATCCTAAAATTTTATTTTCTTTAATTTCTATAGGATGGTAAGTTAGAATCAGGTAATCTAAAGTCTGAAGAATAATTAGAATTTTCATAAGTAAAATCTACCAAACTCATACCATCAATAACTTGTCCATCTAGTGAAACTTGATAATGTAAATGGTTACCAGTCGAATAACCAGTTGTACCAACTCCAGCAATTTGCTGTCCTTTGGTTACTTGTTGTCCTTCACTAACTTTGGAACTGTTAGGAAATAAATGTCCATACAAAACCGTATATTTTTTATCACCAACTTCACAACTAAGTTTAATAATATTTCCACCTTGTTTGTCGTTAGTATCTATTGAATTACTAGAGTACGGAAAAGAAACTTTTTCTATTGTTCCATCACAAGTAGAATAAACTGGACTTTGAGCTGGCGATGCAATATCCCAAGCCTTATGCACATTTGCTTTACCATAAACAACTCTTTCTTCCATAAAAAAACTAGTTATAGTTGAACTAGCAAAATTTATTGGTGGAGCAAACGGTTTGGCTTGTTCTTCATCGATTTGCCCACTAGTAGAAATATTATTGCTTTTACATACATCTAAAACTTTATATTTTGATAATTCACAAACTTGACTAATTGGAATTAATTTTTTAGATTCTTTATCTAAATTATCATTATATATTTCATCGAAAGAGAGTGTAGTATCAGCAAGATAGAAATATAAAATTCTTTCTAAAGATACATAACCACTTTTTGACTTGATATACTTATTAGCAACTGCTCTATATTGTTCTGCATACTCACTATTATTTTCTATATAACCATCAGTAATATTAGCACCAAAGAAATCCATTATCATTAATACTGGTACTAATATAATTAAAAATAAAATTATAATACCAGTAGTAGAAGAAAGAAGAAGTTTAATTATTTTTTTCATTATAAATCGACTTCTTTTGTTTCTTCTTTTTCTAATACTTTTAAATGTTGGTTAAGTTTATTAATTAGATTAAATGCTTGTTTAGATAAATCAGACATATTTTTATCAGACAAATCTTTTTCAGTAGCCATTATATTAATATCATTACTTAACCAATCAATCATATTACTTGTATCTTTACTCGTTAGTAAATTGTGCTTCATGTCATTAAAAGCATCTTCATCATTTGAATAAATATCCTTATATTCGTAATGGTCAAAATCTCTGGCATAATTCATTAATTCAACTGCTAATTCATCTTCATAAGTATATGGTTTTGCTGGAGCATCTATATAATTTTTTTCTAGTAAATAATCTTCTAGTGGAACTAAATTAATTTCTTTATTATTTTCAGCAATATACCATTTATCATTTTCATAAAGATATAAATAATCTTGATCTGAGTTTTTAAAATAATCTATTAAATCATCTTTATCAGTAAATACATTAAAATGTAAATCCTCACCACGATCACGATGATAAGCAACAGTAACATTGTCTTGTCTTTCATCAAAAGTATGTGTTTTAGTAGTATCTGGTAAAACATTTTCTCCTAAATAAGAAATATCTCCTAAACTCATTAAAAGTTTAATCTTCATTGGATCACTATAATGATAATAAAGTATGACACCATTATATTCTGGATAACCATCACAATGACAATAAATAGATTTATAAGTATTATCTTTTTGCTTTATTGCAATTCTTGATCTTGTACTCAATATATCAACCTCCTAACTTTCTCCCATCATTTCTCGTTCTAATTCAGTAGCACGAATCCAAACTCTAAGTCTATTTTTATTATCAACATTAAGTAAAAATTCTTCTCGTTTAGCTGACAATAAAAAGGCTTTTTGAGTATCAGTTAATGGGTTATTTTTAAATAACTCTAGGTATGCCAATAAATCATCTTCTTTTAACATACCAATCATAGTGTACTGACAATTATTAAAAATTGCAGTTGCATGTCTTAACACACTAGCATTACCAACAAAATCTTTAACACTTTGGGTACTTACTATTAGATTAGTAGAATACTTACGAACTCTTCTTGCAAGTTGCCCAAAGTTTTTTAATACCTCATTATTCTTTTCATCTATAAATAAGTGAAATTCATCAACCACAATACTAATATGTTTTTTCTTTTTGCTTAATTTTTCATTTTGAATTTTATTAGCAACGATACTATTATTTAGATAAGTAAGTAAATTCAATGTTTGTGTATTAATTAGTCTTTGATTTCCACTATATAATAATTCTTGTAAGTTAAAAGCAATTAAATCATTTGATAAATCAATATTTGTATGACCATCAAACAAGAATGAATCAGTACCAGTTAAAAATCTTGATACTAAAATTTCTAATTGGTCTATTAATTTCTTTTTCTCATTGCTATCTATTTGTTTTTTATAAACTGGTAAATATTCATATAATTCACTAAATATTGGATAATCACTTGGACTTAAACTTTGTAAAGTATTAATTGAAGTATTCTTAAATATTCCCTTAGTGTTATATAAAGACTCCACTACTGACAAAAGCATAACTAATTCTTTTTCCGTAATATCTTCAAAAGCTGTTTTGAAAAAAGCCTCTAGAAAACCTAAATGTTTTGCTAAAGGACAATCAGTTTCTTTTGTTTCTTTATCTTCATCATCACTAGGAATATATCTTATTTGGAGTGGATTAATAATACCACCCTTTTTAGAGTAGAGATCAATGTATTCTCCACCATTTGAAATAACCAGATTCTTATATTCGTTTTCTGCATCGAGAATGAAAATTTTTGTTCCACGAGCATATTCATTAATAATCATTTTTTTCATAGTAAAACTTTTACCACCACCAGTTGATGATACGATAGCAATATTATGAGAAGTTCTTTGATTATTAATTACAAAAGGATCAAAAAATATTGGAAGTGAAGTATGTAAATCAACTCCCAACATATAACCACTAGAATCATTAAAATATGTTTTAGTAAATGGAAAACCAGCACTTAAAGTTAGTGTTGGTAAATAAATAGAATAATCATCTAAAGATGTTGTAGTTAAATCATAATTTTGCCAACATTCCATTTGTCTTAATTTTGGTATATCTAACTTTATTTGATATCTATCTACTAATCGTTTTAAATCTCTAAAAGAATTTTCTCTTTCTTTTTTTGTACCAGTAATTATTAAAGTTAAAGATACTTCTTTAATTTTTTCATCACCATTTTTAATTTCTATCATTAATTGTTGAAAGTTTTCCTTTTGAGTATCAAGTTCAGTAGCGTCACTTAATTTCTTGGTTGTGCTTCTATCAGATAATAAGAACTGATATTGAGAATTAACCCAACGGACTAATTCATCTTGACTAATAGCATCTTTAATACTAATACAAGCCCTTACATCTGGAACATTAAATATTTCTTCAAAGAAAAGCTCATCTACAAATGGTGGAATATTTTTTATAGTTACCATTTGAATATCTTTATCATCCATCTTAAGCATATTAGTTTTTTCTTGGATAGAAAGTGGAGATACTAAGGATGGTAAATCACTCCATATCAAATCATCCAATGCTTTTGGATTCATATATAAGTTAGTTAAAAATTTATATATTTCTAATCTATTATCAATAACTTCCATATTAATTCTTGGAGTTATGTTAGAAATAATTTCTTCAATTTCATCTAATTGTTTTTCCAAAGCATTTAAGTCTTTAGCAATTACCACTAAGTAATAAACACTAGAGATAGTGAAGTGATTTTCTTCTAATTCTTCAATTAATCTTTTACTTTCATCAAGTAATTTTTCCTTTTGTGAATCATCTTTATAATAATTTATTAATTCTTCTAAATTAATCTTATTATTATTTAAATTTATTTTTTGATCTAATTTATAACATTTAAGATTTAAGTTTCTTATTTGATATAAACTTTTTAGTTCATAAAAAAAGTTGTTCTTTTCAAATTTACTTGTTAATGACAAATCAATAGCCTTAACTTCAATCAAAGAAGCAACTTCACCAGTTTTTAATTCTATTAAGCCATCATCTGCAACTGACTTAACATTTGAAAAAGTTTGAGAGTTTTTAATTCTTCTTTTCATTTGTTTTTTTATTACAAACTTTGGTTGTTGTTTTTCAAGTTTCTTTTTTTCTTTTTCTAATACTTTATCTTTATTTAATTTTTTATTCTCAGGGAATAACCCGATATTATCATCTCCATTTCTATAAGTAATTTATTAAAAATAAAAGACCAACTATGAAAGTTGATCTCATCGATAAATTGTAATTTAGCGAATAGTAACTTAATTTTCTTTTTTATTAAACATATGGCGTACTTTATCTATTCGATTATTTGGTCTACGTGATTGAATAACTGGTTCACAAGTAGCAATTTGATAATCTTTTAATTCTGTCAAAAAAACTGCTTGCCCATTTGTATATAGAGTTAAAGTATTACGATATTCATTAATACAACGTACAGGAATATGTCCTGTAAAAATAATTTCATCATTTTTTGATTGACTAGTTTCAATTATTGCACAATGTTTTTGTGCATCATTATATGCACGAGAAATGTATCCCTGTGGTGTAAAAAGTATAAACGAAAGATATGGCTCTAATAATTGCGTTCCCGCTTTTTTCAATGTTTGTTCAAGTACAATTGGGGCAAGAAAACGAAAATCCGAGGGAGTACTAACAGGGCTATAATAAACACCATATTCAAAACATATTTTACAATCTGTTACTTCCCAGCCATACAAACCTTGCTCCAGTCCATAATTAATACCTTCTCTTACTGCATTTTGGAAACTTTGATTTAAATAACCGAGTGAAACTTTGCTTTCGTACTGTATTCCACTGCCAATTGGAAGTGGAGTTATTGATAATCCAATTGATGCCCAAAATGGATTTGGTGGTACTTCAATATGAATAGTATAATCTGCCTTTTGTAATGGCTTTTCCAAATAAATTACGGTTGGATCTTCGATTCTTATGTTTATGTGATATTTTTCAATCAACAGAGAACAGATAACTTCTAACTGCACTGTTCCTAAAAAAGAAATGACGATTTCATGTGTTATCGTATCAACACAATAACGTAAAAGAGGATCAGTATCTGCAATTTCTGTAAGAGCATCCAATAATTTTTCTCTCTCTTCTATTTTTATCGGTTCAATTCTTGTTCGTAGCATTGGTACAGGCTTGTCATTCCATACATTGCATGGCAAAATCTTTTCATTTCCTATAATATCGTTCAATCTTAATGTATTGTTAGGTATTATAAAAATATCTCCAGAACAAACTATTTCTGTCTGTATCATTTCTCCATTTGAAGGAATATATATTTCTGTAAGTTTCACTTTCTTTTTTTCTGACAATACAATTGTATCTCGTAAGTGTAATGTTCCACTGTAAAGACGCAAATAAACTAATCTTTGCTTATGGTCTGTATATTCAATTTTAAAAACTCTTCCACATAGTTCTGAATAATTCTTATTCATTTCAGGACAAAAAAGATTTGAAATAGCTTCAATGAGTTGTTGAGTTCCTATATTATTTTTAGCACTTCCATGGTATATAGGAAACAACGAACCTTTTTTAACACACCTATATTCTTCCTGCGTTAATTCCTGTATAGTCAATTTTTCTCCTGCAATATATTTTTTTAAAAGTTTATCATTTTTGGAAATTACAGGATCCCATTCATCTAAATCAATGATATTTTTAATTGATATTTCTGGAGTTAATGTTACATTTTGCATAACAATAATATCATTTGAAAGTTTTTCTTTGATATTTTGATAAATATTATTTAAGTTAATTCCATACTGATCTATTTTATTTATAAAAATAATTGTTGGTATATTCATTTTTTGAAGTGCATGGAATAGTATTCTTGTTTGTGCTTGTACACCATCTTTAGCAGAAATTACTAAAATAGCTCCATCAAGAACAGATAAGGAACGATACACTTCTGTTATAAAATCTGTATGTCCAGGAGTATCTACAATATTGATTTTGTAGTCATTCCAATTAAAAGAAGTAACTGCTGCCTGAATTGTGATTCCACGCTGACGTTCTAAAAACATAGTATCTGTCCTTGTTGTTCCCTTATCTACACTGCCTAATTCTAAAATCGCTCCACTTGTATAAAGCAGACTTTCCGTTAAAGTCGTCTTTCCTGCATCTACATGAGCAAGAATACCAATGTTGATTATTTTCATATAATTTCCCTCCCTACAAATTTATCTTTTAACTTAAAATCAATATTTGCTAATTTTGTCCTTTTAAACTATTCTCAAAATCAATTATCCACTTTTCTAATGTTTCTACTAATGCTAATTGTTGTTTGAACATTTGTTTTCCAACATTAGGAATATGTTGTCTATGAGATTGTCTTTCATTTAGCAATTCTTTTAATTCTAATATCTTTGATTTTATATTAGAAACAAGAATCTTTTTTTGTTCATCATCTACTAAATCTAAATTCGTAATAATAATATTAAAATCCAAATATAGACTAACATCATAATTTGAAATATCATTCATAAGTCTATTAAAATAATCATTACCTTTGTCAGTAATAGTATATACTGCTTTATCTGGCATATTTCCCTCTTTCTCTTTATGGCTAACAATATATTCTTTTGATTCTAATTGTAATACTTTCTTATAAATAGACTGTTCACTAATTCTTACCCATCTTGGTATATTACGATATTCTATATTTTTTTTAATATCATAAGCACTTTGTGATTTTTGTTTAATAAGTCCTAATAATACCAAATCTATATTTGACATAATCTCTACTCCTTACTTAATATAATCTGTAACGCCAAGTCTATTTCCAAATGGATCTTCAAACTCGACTGCATTACCAGTTCCAATTTTAAAAGGCTCACTCAAAAATTTTATACCATTATTCAACATTTCTTTATAGAAGATTGCAACATCTTCTACTTCAAACCATATTGTAGGCTTTAAATTCTCAAATTTATTTTTGTCTTTTAAAATTATTGCAGGTTCTTCATTTCCAATATTATAAGCAACCATTCCCTTATCAGAAAAATCAAATTTCTTTTTTAACCCCAATATTTCCTCATAATATCTTTTTGCTTCTTCCATATTATCTACAGGAAGAAAATAGTTGTCATAATTTTTCATATATTTAAGCCCTTCTTTCTAATACAAACTATACTACTATATTTTATAGTAGTTATAATTAAATGTCAATAAATAATAAAAAAATAATTGCATTTAATTCGTTTATAATTCTTATAAAAAATAGATTAGTTGCACTGAACTAATCTATTTGTATAACTGCTTGTCGTACAAAAAAGACTGTCATTACTGACAATCTTTTCGGTAAATTACTATAAATCAATAACTATAAAATTGTAATTTCTTATTCTAATTCTTTTTTATGATTTAAGTGTATTCCTATATGTCCTATTCCTAATACTATTGTTGATATAATAAGAAATATATTTCTACCATATATACCTAGTAACAGAAATGCAACTACTGGCAAAGTAGCTCCTGCAACTGGTATTCCTAACAAGCTACTATACATATCTTTCATTGTTTTATTACTTTTAAAATATCTTATCCAATATATTTCGTATAAAATCATTATAATAAAGGCAATTAACAATATACTAGACCAGTTTGATATTTTATTTATATTAAAATCACTAAATATCAATGACAGACAGGTTACTAGCATTTCTCCAAGCCACTCCAATAGTAGTAATACTTTATTTTCATTTTTTACATATTTATCATAGCCTTTAGGCTTATTTTTACTCCATATAATATTTGGTAACATCAACATTAGTAAAAATATTAAACCTATATATGAAAATCCAAAGTGAATATTCATTAACTCATCTCACTTCCATATTGTAATTTGTTATTTAATCGGAATATAGATCTCAATAACAGAATCTTCTCTATTCCAATGAAATTTATAATCATATTTTTCAAAATAAACAAATTGCCTATTTTCTACTAAAATATTATTTTTAGGTATTATTTCTTTATAAACATAATTGATAGTATCTTTTAGTTTATTCATATTACCAATATGTTCTACCCTTAAATATTTACTTTTCAAAATTATCTTTTCTGTAAAATCATTTGGTACAAAATCTTTTTTAGGAATAGATATATAATAAAATATCTTATTTTCTATTTTTTCAATAAAAGCATATTTACACCAATTACTTCCTAAATATAACTTATTATTTCTTAATTTACTATTAAATATTTTCCAATGGTTTTGTGCTAATTTTACATTATTACTTAATGATTTTGATAATTCATACCTTATTCCTATTACATTAAATTCTTCTAATTCTATTATTTGATAATCCATCTATTTTACCTCTTTAATTTGTGTGCTGTTATAATTGTATAACTATATGAATTGATTGTTATTTTTATATTATCAATTTCACAATACCAATTTTTACCCTGTTTATAGATGTTACAATTTTTATCTAAAACTTTATTCTTACAATACTCAACAACATCATCAGTATCTAATTTAAGATTTTTCTTAATTCTATCAATACCCATTTCGGTAGTGTGAACTTTATCTATATTATTAAATAATACTTGTTTATCTTCCATAAATATCTCCTCTACAAATTACTATTTATCTGTTTGTCTTTTTAATTATACCATTTTATTTTAAATAAATATATTCTTTACACTTAAAAACATATTTAAAAAGTAAAATAACTACTTTATACATACGATTTTTTTTAGAAAGATTTATAGGAATCAATAAAAATGCACATACTGATAAAAATACTAATGCTTGTAATTTAAAATTAGTAAAAGCAAATAGTATTAAAAATATCATAAGCATAGGAAGTCCTATATAAAGATCTGTCATTTCTATATATTTTCCTAAAGTCTTTTTTATACTTTTTATTGCTATATACATAAATTTATCACTCCCTTGATCTATATCTTCTTCGATACATATTTCTTTGTGGCATAATAGAACTTACTGCTTCACCCATATTTTCACGACCATGCATTCTCATATTTTTACCGATATTTGATGGTGTTGAATTTTTAACTTTACCACCAAATTTTTCAATAGTATTTCCAATACCATTTTGAATACCACTTTTAATTGGATTAGAGTTTGAACTATTATTACTTTTGATATTATTTCCAAATTTTTGGATAGCTCCTCCAATAGAATTAACAAGTTTATTTCCTCCAACTCTTCCTAGAGTAGAAGCACCAACACCTAATCCAAAGGAAGTAGCACCACTAATAGCATTTCCTCCAATATGAGTTGCAGTAGATAATGCATGACCATAGCTCATTAAACTCATTAATTGTTCTCGACCAGAATTAGCACTAACATTTGAACCAATGAATCTATTAACAACTTGTGATCCAGTTAAAAGGAATGTACCACATCCAACAAACATTAATGATTTTAAAGCCATATCTTTAAAGTTAGAATCACTAAAGAAAGTTGTACTATTAATGGCTTGCATTACAATTACAGTTATACCAATAATCATCATAACTACTGCACCTTGTAGCATTAAAGAAACTAATTGTTCTATAACGGCAGATCTTCGTTGTTTATTTCCAATAGAAGTAGCAAATACTATTGGACTTATTAAAAACAAAAACAAAAATTCTATTTGCCTACGAGCAAGCATCATCCCACTAAAGAAAAGAGCATATAAGAAGAAACCACCTACAATAATAGCCATTATCCAGTTTATATTATATTTATAATCTTTTTCATCTGGTAGTATCCATTTCTTAGAAGTTACATATTTATCATTAAACATTCGTTTCTTAGTAAAATTACTATTTTTGATATTATCACTTATATTTTCTTTTTTAAATTCATCGCTTGCTTTGTAACCATCTGAATAATCAACATACATAGTAAGCATAGCACTAGATAAAGTAGTACCACTATTTGAAAACATAGAAGAAGTATAACCACTTAATTTCATAGATAAAGTATTGGCTTGCGAAAATAAGAAAACGCTCATTAACACAAGCACACTACATTTAATAATTTCCATAACTATTTGATGAGTGGATAATCCCTCATCTGGATCTAATATTTTCATTACAAATCGCCAAGCAATAAATAATGCTAATAATGTTATAGCAATAGCAATTATTCCAGAATGAAAATTAGAAAACATGGTGTTATTCGAAACACTATCAACAATATCATATAAGTTTAGTTCTTTCATTATATTAAATAATGTATCTACTAGTTTATAGATAAAATCAATTACAGCCCAACCTAATCTTCGGAGTAAATCTAGAGCACTTAACATATAACACCACCTAGAATAGACTGATAATTAAGTTTACTAAAGATATGGCTAAAATGATTCCTACGATACCAAACATTGTTTGAATGATTCTTTGTTTAACATGGGCTTTTCTGTCAACATCAGCAACGGCATACATAATAAAGCCAACTACTAATGAAACACCTGCTAGAGCGATACCAACTCTTAAACACCAATCAGTTAAAGTTTTAATGGCTTTTAATATTGTATCAATATTGTAATTACCACCATCTAATTTTGTTATTGCTAGTGTACTTATAGTATTCCCTATATTGTGTAGAGAACTTTCTATAATTTTAAACAATAAGCAACACCTCGAAATTTATATTTTTATTCATCAATTATCATCCTCCTTAATAAAATAAGAAAAAGAGCAAAATAGTGATATAATAAGTTTGTTATTGATTTTTAATAACACTAGAGTTAGCCCTAACTAGCTCTTTTATTTTGCTCTAATTTCATTTGACTAAATTTCTATTTCATCATCAGTTTTTTCTTTAGATTTTGCTAAAAATGTAACTTTTTCAGCAATAACTTCTTGAATAGTTTGTTTTGAATTATCTTTTTCAATAACTCTTGTTTGAATACGACCTTTAATACCAATTAAATCTCCTTGCTTACAATATTCACTTGTATTTTCAGCGACACCAGACCACATAGTACATTTAACAAAATCAGTATCATATTCACCATTTTCATTTTTGTAACTTCTAGGTATAGCAACAGTTACATTGCATACTTTTTTGCCATCTTCTAATTCAGTTATTTTTGGATCTTGCACAATTCTACCAACTAATACTGTTTGATTCATCATTTAACCACCTCCTTTCATATATTAAAAATACAAATCATCATTTAAGATTTTTTGCACTTTTTCATCTGTTTTTTCAATAGATTCTTTACCGAAGTATTTAGAATATTTTTTTATTTGTTCTTCAGTTAAAGAACGATCTTCTCCAAGTTCTGGATCATCACCAACAATAAAAAAATTACCACATATAACATCATGACCAATATCACGATTAGGTGGTAATCCTAAAATCTTTCCTTCTTCATTACAAACTATTGCAACATCATTTGAATCTCTTAAATAAGTGTATTCAATTAATCCATTAACAAGTTTTTGTTTATCTTCTAAAGTGTTTTTTATTGTTCTTTTTTCTGGCAACTTATTTGGCTCAACATAAAGAACATTTAAGTTTCTTTGCAATTTATCACAACCTTTCTAACTATATTCACTAAGTAATTTTTCCATTTCTTTTGTTTCTTCTTCGGTCGGAGGTATTGTTTCACATCTCTTACCATTCCAAACCATAATGCCATCTTCATCATACCTAATATGTGGAGCTGATGTTCCATTAATTAATTCGTTGGGTTTTTCAGCAATTTTAGTAACCATAATATAAGATTGAATATTATTATTCTTATCAGAGTAAGTTTTTAAATATCCTTTAATAAACACTTTTTTATCTTTAATAAAAAAATCTTTATATTTGTAATAAAGATTATTGTGTATTCTTAAATTAAGATAACAATTATTATTTGAATAATCATTACAAGTCAGACCAAACAGACAATAATTATTAGTATTATAAATATTATTGATTTTGCCAGATAACATAACTTCATTATAATTTATATCTTCATACATAAATGCCTCCAATCTAATTTAAAGTTTATATTAGTATTACTA
>ERZ773181.124-NODE-124-length-93991-cov-14.532565_pt1 | contig 93991 bp, 74 predicted proteins | sample MGYA00581001_ERZ773181 | MGnify/ENA primary metagenome ERZ773181 (study PRJEB29015, sample SAMEA2737780) | human gut metagenome | biome: human gut; feature: human-associated habitat; material: faeces | place: China | collected 2012 ...
CCTCCGATTTTCGCCCAGCTTGGCCTCGCCTATGACGATGTGCTGCTGCTGCCGAACGAGACGGACGTCATTCCGTCCGAAGTGGACACCACCACCCATCTCACACGCAACATCACGATGAAGGTCCCGGCGATCTCCGCCGCGATGGACACCGTCACCGAATCCGACATGGCCATCGCCATGGCTCGCAACGGCGGCATCGGCGTGCTGCACCGCAACCTTTCCATCGACGACCAGGCCGCCCAGGTCGACATCGTCAAGCGTTCCGAATCCGGCATGATCAGCGATCCGCTCACCGTGAGCCCGGACGTGACCCTCGCCGACCTCGACAAGCTGTGCGGCCGTTTCCACATCTCCGGCCTGCCGGTCGTGGACAAGGACAGCAAGCTCGTCGGTATCATCACCAACCGTGACATGCGTTTCATCGCTTCCGAGGATTACGACCGTTTGAAGGTCTCCGAGGTCATGACCCGCGAAAACCTCATCACCGGTCCGTCCGACATCTCCAAGGAAGACGCGCACGACCTGCTGGCCAAGCACAAGGTCGAGAAGCTGCCTCTGGTCGATTCCGAAGGCCACCTGACCGGTCTGATCACCGTCAAGGATTTCGTCAAGACCGAACAGTATCCGGACGCCACCAAGGATGAGCAGGGCCGTCTGCGCGTCGCCGCAGGCATCGGCTTCCTGGGCGACGCCTACAACCGTGCTTCCGCTCTGATGGAAGCCGGCGTGGACGTGCTCGTGGTCGACACCGCCAACGGTGAGGCCAAGCTGGCTCTCGACATGATTCGCCGCCTGAAGTCCGATTCCGCGTTCAATGGCGTGGACATCATCGGCGGCAACGTCGCCACCCGCCAGGGTGCGCAGGCCATGATCGACGCCGGCGTCGACGCCGTCAAGGTCGGCGTCGGCCCGGGCTCCATCTGCACCACCCGCGTGGTCGCCGGTGTCGGCGTCCCGCAGCTCACCGCCGTGTACGAGGCCGCCCAGGCCTGCCGCGCCGCTGGCGTGCCGTGCATCGCCGACGGTGGCATCCACTACTCCGGCGATATCGCCAAGGCCCTCGTGGCCGGCGCATCCTCCGTGATGCTCGGCGGCACCCTCGCGGGCTGCGAGGAAGCTCCGGGCGAGAAGGTGCTCCTGCACGGCAAGCAGTACAAACTGTACCGTGGCATGGGCTCCCTGGGCGCCATGGCTCCGCGTGGCAAGAAGTCCTACTCCAAGGACCGTTACTTCCAGGCCGACGTCACCTCCAACGACAAGGTCGTTCCGGAAGGTGTCGAAGGCGAAGTGCCGTACCGCGGACCGCTCAACGCCGTGCTGTACCAGATGATCGGCGGCCTGCACCAGTCCATGTTCTACATTGGCGCGCACAACATCTCCGAAATGCCGGAACGTGGCCGCTTCATCCGCATCACCGACGCTGGCCTGCGCGAATCCCATCCGCACGACATCGTCATGACCGCCGAGGCGCCGAACTACTCCGGCCGTCAGTGATTGGCGAATACCGCGCGAAACGCATACGACGCGACTAAACGCTAGATAATACGAAACCCGTCCGGTGGCCGGAATGCCGCTGGACGGGTTTCGTGCGTTTTCGGCAGCTATTGGTCTAGTGACGTTTAGTTAATTGAGCCATGTCGATGGCACCGTATGAACGTCAACTTACGCGTTCCGTGGTGCCACGCAGCACCAGCGACGTCGGCATGACGGTGAACGGCTCGTCAAGCGTCTCGCCATTGAGCAGCGCAAGCGTCTTACGTGCAGCGATACGGCCGATTTCCGCCGGATCCTGATGCATGGTGGTCAGATCCAATGCGGTGGCGGTGTCGTCATCATCGAATCCGACCAGCGACACGTCCTGTGGCACGCGCCATCCCATGCGCCGCAGCTCCTTCAGCAGGGGAGCGGCCACGGCGTCGACGGAGACGCAGATGGCGGTCGGCTGCTTTGGAGCGCTGAGCAGCTGCGCGACGATGCCGGAATAGATGTCCTGCTCGCTGCGAGCATCGATATGGGATAGTGACGGCATGACGATGATGTCTTCATCCGCGTAACCGCAAGCTTGTGAGGCTTCGCTGAATCCCTTCTTGCGCAGCCTGTCGGAGCAGACGAACGGCGTGGTGTTGATGGGCTGTTCGATGTAGGCGAGCGTCTTATGCCCTAACGATTTGAGGAACCGTACAATCGTCGCCATGGAAGCCTCGTCGTCGATGGCGACGCCGGCGTCGAGGCCGTGCGTGCTCGGCGCGTTCATGCCGACCACCGGAATGGTCAGATCGCCAAGCACCTGCTTCTTCGCCTCGTCGAAGTCAAATGACGCCTCGATGACCGCGTCGACGTTGCGGTTGCCCGGAAGATTTTGGAAAAACGCATCCAAATCGTCCTGCGTCCACACGATGTAAGGAACGATGTCGTATCCGGCCTTCGACATCACCTCGTAAATGCCTTCGAAGGCGTGGGCGTTGAACCAGCTGCTGATTTCGTTCGGCAGCAGCACGGCGACTCGCATGGTTTTGCCGGACGCCAGGGACGACGCGCTTTTCGAAAAGGAGAAATGCAGGCGCTTCGCCTCCTGCTCGATGCGTTCCCTGGTTTCGGGACTGACCCTGTCGAGCCCGCGAAGCGCGCGGGACACGGTGGAGACGGACACTCCGGCTGCCTGGGCTACGTCTGCGATGGTGGTTCGTGGCATGGTCGGATGGCTCCTTAGGGTGGACTATGCGGGCGGTCGGTTGCCCGCGACTGCTTCACTCTATCACGACACGCTGCTTTTGTAAAAACGCTTGCATGGCTTCAGGTGTTGTTATTGCTGGCTTTTTGAAGTGCTGCCACCTTGTTCTGCCTCCTGTGGTTTGCGCTTTTTTGCACAAGCGTTATTATTGATTATGTCAAGCAATGCGATAACAGCAACGAAGCTACACAACACAACATAACCATCGTAGGAAAATCAACGAAAATCGTTCTACGTACGGAGTTGTGATACGTGCGCACGGTGCACAAGCGTTTGTATGAAAGGGGACAACATGGCCGAAGTCAACGATCCGTCGCTGTGGTGGAAGCAGGCCGTGGTCTACCAGGTGTATCCACGTTCCTTCAAGGATTCCCGCGGCGAGGGCCTCGGCCAGATCGCCGGCGTCACCGAGAAAATCGGATATCTGAAGGAACTGGGCGTCGACGCCATCTGGCTGAGCCCGTTCTACCCGTCCCAGCTGGCCGACGGCGGCTATGACGTGGACGACTACCGCAACGTCGATCCGAAACTCGGCACCATGGACGATTTCGACGCGCTCGCCAAGTCCGCGCATGCCGACGGCATCAAAATCGTCGTGGACATCGTGCCGAACCACAGCTCCAACCTGCACGAATGGTTCAAGGCCGCGTTGGCCGCGAAACCCGGCTCGCCGGAACGCGACCGCTACATCTTCCGCGACGGCAAGGGACCGAACGGCGACGAGCCGCCGACCAACTGGCAGAACCACTTCGGCGGCCCTGCATGGACGCGCGTGCCCGACGGCCAATGGTATCTGCACATGTTCACCAAGGAACAGCCGGACTGGAACTGGAAAAACGAGGACGTGCGCGCCGATTTCATCAAAACCCTGCGTTTCTGGCTTGACCACGGTGCCGACGGCTTCCGCGTGGACGTGGCGCACGGCCTGGCCAAGGATCTCGACCGCGATGATCTGGACGATTATGTGGTCTGGTGCACCAACGATCAGCCCGAAGACGGCTCCCATCCGGTGATCGACCGCGACGAAGTGCACGACATCTACCACGAGTGGCGCAAGGTGTTCAACGAGTACGATCCGCCGGCGTTCGCCGTGGCTGAGGCGTGGGTCCGACCAAGCCGCCAGCATCTGTACGCCTCCCCGGACGATCTCGGCCAGATCTTCAACTTCGAGTTCGCCAAGAAGGATTGGATCCGCGACGACATGCACCTCGCCATCGAGGAAGGTCTGGAAAGCGCCGAACGGTCCGGTTCCACCGCCACTTGGGTGATGAGCAACCATGACGTGGTCCGCCATGCCACCCGCTACGCGCTGCCCCAGGTGCCGACCGGCGAATACCATCGACTGCCGCTCGACTGGCTGCTGCGCGACGGCACCACATACCGGGAGGACCGCGCGCTCGGCACCAAGCGCGCCCGCGCCGCGATCATGATGGAGATGGCGCTGCCCGGCTCCGCCTACGTGTATCAAGGCGAGGAACTCGGCCTGTTCGAAGTGGCCGACATTCCGTGGGATGAGCTGGAGGATCCGTCCGCATGGCGCACCTCCCGTTCCGCCAGCACCAAAGGCCGTGACGGCTGCCGTGTGCCGCTGCCGTGGGTTGCGGCCGACGCTCCGCAGCTGGACGATCCGAACGATGAGTTCGGCCATGGCGGCTCCTTCGGATTCTCGCCGGCAGACGCGAAGGCCGAGCCGCATCTGCCGCAACCCAAGTGGTACAAGGATTTCGCGGTCGATGTCGAATCGGCCGACCCGGATTCCATGCTGAACCTGTACCGCCGCGTGCTGGCATTGCGACATGAGTTGCAGACCACCGACCTGAGTCTCGAATGGCTTCCGGAAGACCAGCCCGGCAAGGCGCATGACGGCGCCAACGGTTTCCCGGGTGGCACCATCGCGTACCGCCGTGCCAACGGCTGGGCCTCGATCACCAACTTCGGCGAAGAACCGATCACGTTGCCGCAAGGCGAAGTGCTGCTGACATCAGGACCGCTTACCGACGATGGCAAGCTGCCGCAAGATACCAGCGCTTGGCTCAAACTGGCCGATTGACCGCACGCAGGATGCCCCGATCTGAGGGTGTCCGTGCCGGATACCGCACTCGTGCGCTGAACCATCGAACCGGCAGCGCGCTCCAGTCGTCCGCGTCCCTCCATTTGGGCGCGGACGGCTTTCCTGTTTCCAACGACCGTTTTCCAACGATGACGGTCCGACGTACCTACCCTGCGGTATCTTCATATGTTCGGCCTGCGCAGAGGGCGCGACCGCGGACCAATCGAAAGAGGCAACGATGGTAGATGCACACGATGGCGAAACATACACGTCCGAAGGCTCACGTCTGATCTGGATCGACTGCGAGATGACCGGCCTGGATATCTTCGGCGGCGACGAGCTCGTCGAGGTTTCCGTGGTGCCGACCGACTTCGACCTGAACGTGCTCGACGAAGGTGTCGACTATGTGATCAAGCCCAGTCAGAAGGCTGTCGACCACATGAATGACTTCGTGCGCGCCATGCACACCCGTTCCGGCCTGATCAACGAATGGGAACACGGTCTGAGCCTCGACGAAGCGCAAGCCAAGGTCATCGAATACGTCAGGAAATTCACTCCGGCCGGCGTCAAGCCGCTGCTCGCCGGCAACACCATCGGCTCCGACAAGAAGTTCCTTGACCACTACATGCCGGAACTCATGGAGAACCTGCACTACCGCACCATCGACGTGAGCACCTTCAAGGAACTCGCCCGCCGCTGGTATCCGGCCGTCTACCTCAACCGTCCGCCGAAGAACGGCGGCCACCGCGCGCTCGCCGACATCATCGAATCGCTCGACGAACTGCGTTACTACCGCAAGGCGTTCATGGCCCCGGTGCCCGGTCCGAGCGAAGCGGAGGCGAAGGCCATCGCCTCTGAGATCCAGGAAACCAGCCTGCTCAACAAGGACTGACAGCACGACTCCAGCGAGAGGAACCGCATGACCGCAGCTGATTGGACCACCATCGGCCAACCGCAGGATATCCGCCTTGTGGTCGCCGACATGGACGGCACGTTACTTGACGAACGAAGCCGAATCCCCGACGGATTCTGGCCCATGCTCGCCCGGCTCAAACGCCGTGGCGTCGAATTCGTGCCCGCGTCCGGACGCCAATACGCCACGCTGCGCAACATGTTCGCCGACAAAGCCGCGGAGATTCTCGACGGGGGAGAACTGTCCTATATCGCGGAAAACGGCAATGTGGTGGCGCTCGACGGCAAAGTCGTGGAAGTGCATGGCGTCGATTTGGACGTCACGCGTCACGTCATCGACCTGGTCGACGACGCCGCTGCCTCCGGCGAGCATAACGTGGGACTGGTGGTGTGTGGCCTCAAATCGGCATACGTGCAGCGTTCCGACAAGCCGTTCCTCGATGAAGTCGGCAAATACTACGCGGCGCTGAGCATCGTGGACGATCTGCACGAAGTGCTCGACTTCGCGCAGGAACCGTCCGCCTACACCCCTGACGGCGACGCCGAAATCGTTCTGAAACTCGCGATCCTCGACCTTGACGGCTCCGAACGATTCACCAACGAAAAGCTCACACATCTGCGCGCGGACTACCAGGTGGTCGTCTCCGGCAAACTGTGGGTGGACATCATGAACATCGAAACCGACAAAAAGCAGGGCGTCGAGGCGTTGCAGCGCGTGCTCGGCGTCACACCCGCGCAGACGGCGGTGTTCGGCGACTACCTCAACGATCTGCTCATGCTTGAGGCGGGCGACTGGTCGTTCGCCATGGGCAACGCACACCCCGATTTGAAGGCCGCCGCGCGCTACATCGCACCGTCGAACGTCGAGCACGGTGTGCTCAAGGTTGTGGACAGGCTGGTTGCCTGACGATTTCGTTGCATGGGGCGCGGTGACGTAAAGAAGGTGGCGTAATGAGGCAATCCGAGGCGCTTGCGATTCTGGGTTCCGGCGCAAGCGTGTTCCTGACGGGCGCGCCCGGTGCCGGCAAAACCTACGTGCTCAACGAATTCATACGGCAGGCGCGTGCCGACGGCGCATCCGTGGCCGTCACCGCATCCACGGGCATCGCTGCCACGCATATCAACGGCACCACCATCCATTCCTGGAGCGGCATCGGCTTGGCCACGGCATTGACCGACAATCTGGTCAAAACCGTTCGCACACGCCGCAAACGCAAGCTGCAGGAAGCCGACATCCTCATCATCGACGAGGTCTCCATGCTGCACGCGTGGCTGTTCGACATGGTTGACCGGATCTGCCGCATCATCCGCCGCGACGAACGTCCGTTCGGCGGGCTGCAGGTGGTGTTGTCCGGCGATTTTTTCCAGCTGCCGCCGGTTTCGGTATCGGGACGCAACAACGACCTGATCGCGCCGTCCGCCGAATATCTGGCCAGTCGCGAGCGGTACATGCGCGCCGGACTCAATCCCGAAGGTTTCGTCACCGAATCGTTGGTGTGGCGCGAATTGGACCCCGTTGTCTGCTATCTGACCGAACAGCATCGTCAGGATGACGGCCAGCTGTTGAACGTGCTGACCGACATTCGCGAAGGCGCGGTGGACGATGGCGACCGCAATGTGCTGCTGACCCGGTTGGGGGCCATTCCGGAACCCGGGCAGCAGGCGGTGAACCTGTTCCCCGTCAACAGGCAGGCCGACGCGCTTAATGACCTGCGCCTGTTCGAAATCAAGGAGGAGCCGCACGAATACCTCGCCGAATCCGAGGGTGCGGCGAATCTGGTGGAACGGCTCAAAAAGAACATGCTCGCTCCCGAACGGTTGTGTCTCAAGACGGGCGCGGCCGTGATGGCGGTGCGCAACGACACCGACCACCAGTACGTCAACGGGTCGCTCGGCACCGTGCGTGGATTCACCACGCAATCGCAGGGCGGCTGGCCGATCGTCGAATTCGAAAACGGCAACATCGTCACCATGAAGCCGAATTCCTGGCAGATGCAGGACGGCGATACCGTGCTCGCCACGGTCAAACAGGTGCCGTTGCGCTGCGCGTGGGCCATCACCATCCACAAATCGCAAGGCATGACACTCGATCGTGCCGTCATGGATTTGCGACGCACATTCGCGCCGGGCATGGGATACGTGGCGCTGTCGCGAGTGGAAGGGCTCGACGGCCTGTATCTGCAAGGCGTCAACGAGCGCATGTTCCTGGTCTCACCGGACGCGGTCCGTCTTGATGGACAATTGCGATTGGAGTCGGCGCAGGCCGCCGATACGCTTGCCTCCGACGGTGTCGGAGCATTCCGCGCCCGCATGCCGCAACCGGCCGGTGAGGATGACGAATTCGCGCAGGACGTGCTGTTCTGACCCGCTGCTAAATATCAGCCCATCGCCTGCAGGGAACGCGCAAGATCCGGGTCGAGCTCAACTTCGTCCTCGACGCTTTCCGGATCGGGGTCCCAACAGCTGGCGATCACGCAGGCCAGTCCGACGAGCAACCAAAGCGGGTTGCGCTGCAGGAACTCAAGACCTGGAATCGCCCGCGTGACGATGATCCATATCACCATGCCGGCCAGCGCAATCGCATTGAACGGCTTCTTCCATGGCAGGGAAATCAACGTGACGCACAATACGGCCAGGCACAGGCCGATCCATTGGTTGCCTTCGGTCAGCACTTCCGGCGCTGCCGCCGCGAAGACGAAATAGCAGATGATGCCGATCCAGCCGAGTTTGTTCCAAATCGAAATGTGCGCGGTGACGTGACGCATGCTGCGTCCTTTCCTTATGAAGCGATATGGTGCTGATTCCAGTATCATAGAAACGGCTTTAGACTTATTTATAACTCTATAAATAACGTTTTTCGCGTATTGGTGTGCGATTCGAGGACGTGTGGCGCATCCAAGTCGGCTTACCTGAGTAATTTGGAACGTATGACCAAAGCACTTCGTATGTCTACCATGTTCCTGCGCACCCTGCGCGAGGACCCCGCCGATGCCGACGTCGTGTCGGACAAGCTGCTGCAGCGCGCCTGCTACCTGCGCAAGGCCGCTCCGGGCATCTGGACCTGGCTGCCGCTGGGCCTCAATGTCCTGAACAAGATCGAGAACATCATCCGCGAGGAGATGGCGTCCATCGACGCCCAGGAGGTCCACTTCTCCGGACTGCTGCCGCGCGAGCCGTATGAGGCCACCCACCGCTGGGAGGAATACGGCGACAACATCTTCCGTCTGAAGGACCGCCACGAGGCCGACTACCTGCTGGCCCCGACCCATGAGGAAATGTTCACCCTGCTGGTCAAGGACCTGTACTCCTCCTACAAGGACCTGCCGGTGACCCTCTACCAGATCCAGACCAAGTACCGCGACGAGTTCCGTCCGCGCGCCGGCCTGATCCGCGGCCGCGAGTTCATCATGAAGGACGCCTACTCCTTCACCCTCGACAAGGAAGGCCTCGTCAAGGCATACATGGACGAGCGCGGCGCATACGAGCGCATCTTCAACCGTCTCGACCTGAAGTACGTGCCGGTGCACGCCATGGCCGGCCCGATGGGCGGTTTCGAATCCGAGGAGTTCCTGGCTCCGATGGAGATCGGCGAGGACACCTTCGCCCAGTCGCCGTCCGGCAAGGCCTGGAACGTCGAGGCGCTGACCACTCCGGAACCGGAAGCCATCGACTTTACCGCAACGCCGGCAGCCGAAAAGCGCCCGACCCCGGACGCGGCCACCATCGACAAGATGGTCGAATTCGCCAACGCCAACCATCCTCGTTCCGACGGCCGCGATTGGCAGGCCTCCGACATTCTGAAGAACGTCGTCATCGCCGTCATGCATCCGCAGGACGAAGACCACGACGAGCCGTGGCGCGAGCTCGTGGTCGTAGGCGTTCCGGGCGACCGTACCGTCGACATGAAGCGTCTTGAGGCGCAGTTCACCCCGGCCGAGATCGAGGAAGCCACCGACGAGGATTTGAAGAAGCATCCGGAACTCGTCAAGGGCTACATCGGACCGATGGCGCTTGGCCCGCAGGCACGCGACGGAAAGAAGGCCGAGAACGCGTCCGAGACCGGTGACGCGCTGCGCTACCTGATCGACGCGCACGTGGCACGCGGTTCCGCATGGTTCACCGGCGCCGACGAGCAGGACGTGGATTACTACGATTTGGTGTACGGCCGCGATTTCGAGGCCGACGGCACCGTCGAAGCCGTGCAGGTACGTCATGGCGACATGAGCCCGGACGGTTCCGGCCCGCTGAGCTTCGAGCGCGGCGTGGAAATCGGCCAGGTGTTCCAGCTGGGCCTCAAGTATTCCAACGCGCTCGGCCTGAAGGTGCTCGACCAGAACGGCAAGACCGTTCCGGTGTGGATGGGCTCCTACGGCATCGGCGTCTCCCGTGTGATGGCCTGCATCGCCGAAACCCATCACGACGAGAAGGGTCTGGCGTGGCCGGCAGTCATCGCGCCGGCACAGGTGCACGTCGTGGCCACCGGCAAGGATGCGGCCGCGTTCGAAGCCGCAGAACAGCTGATCGGTGAGCTTGAGGCCAAGGGCATCGAAGTCATCTTCGACGACCGCAAGAAGGTGTCTCCGGGCGTCAAGTTCAAGGACGCCGAACTCATCGGCGTGCCGATCATCGCCGTCGCCGGCCGCGACACCGTCAACAACGGCACCATCGAAGTGCGCGACCGCAACGGTGAGAACGCCGAAGCGGTGCCGGTCGCGGACGCCGCGCAGGCGATCGCGGACCGCGTCGCTGCACTGCTCAAGTGACATACGGCAATCCGTAGCGCGTCGGTTTGATCCGACGAACGACATACGGCAACGGAAGACCATCAAGCAGGTGGTCTTCCGTTTTTTGTTTTTTCATGGGGAATACCGTGCGCATCTCACGCACATGAGGATTGTGGATGTCGGTGGATAAGTCGAAATTATCCACCGACAATCCACGACTCGCCCGACGATCTCAAGTTATCCACATTCTCCGGTTGGGCTTGCAGACGGATGGAACGTTCGGCGATAGTGGTCTTACCGCGGAAACGTGAAGATGCGGGAAGGGCATGCAGTTTACCCTCTCTCACCATAAATCCACCTCACTGCCTGTCGCTTCCGTGCCGTCAACGGCGCTTTCCGCGGTCCATCATTCGTCAAACAGAAAGGGCCGAACATGGCGCAGCAGCAGGGTCTCCTCACCATCACGGGATATGTGGGCGGCCAGCCCACGCAATTCAATCGGGAAGGCATGCCGCATGCCAGCTCATTCCGGCTGGCCAGCACCAGACATTATTTCGATGGCCGAACGCAACAGTGGAAGGACCTGCCCACCACATGGATCACGGTGAAGGCATATCGAGGCCTTTCCGAAAGCATCTGCCAATCGTTCAAAAAAGGCGAACCGGTCATCGTGACCGGCGTGCTGGCGGCGGAAAGCTGGGTGGACCAGAACGGCAAGCAACAGTCGAAACTCGTCATGGAAGCGAATGCGGCGGGGCATGATTTGAGCTACGGTGTCTCCACCTTCCGCAAACTCGCCAAGAAAAACGATTCCGGCCAGCAAGACGCGCAGCCTGGACAGGCTTTAGGACGTGATCCATATGTGCAAGCCGCCCAACAGCGGGGCGAAACTTCAGTCAATGCGATGGACGGGCAGAGTTCCGGCGTTGACGAGCAAGGCGGCTCGCAGGCCGGTACGGATAGCAACGCCGCCGAACCCCTACGTGAGGAATTCGGCGGCGATGGCTTCTGACGATTGCCTGACGCTTATGCGATCGCTGGCATGGCCTGTTACCAGATGCGCACGCGTTGCTCCGGTGCGAGCCACATGCCGTCGCCGGGCTGCACGCCAAACGCCTTGTGGAACAGGTCCACATTACGGGCGATGCCGTTCGTACGGCATTCGGCGGGGGAGTGCGGGTCGATCTGCAGATACTGCTCCGCCAACTCGTCGCGATTCTTAGTGCGCCAAATCGAAGCGTAGCTCAGGAAGAAACGCTGCAGGCCGGTGAAGCCGTCGATTTCAGGAGCATCGGCAAGCGCGGCTTCGATGGCTTCCGTGGAACCATCCTTGCCGCGGCCGGCCGCTTCATCGAGAGCGAACGCATAGGCCTTGAGAGCGATGTTCACACCGCTCAAATCGCCGATGTTCTCGCCGATGGTCAACGCGCCGTTCACATGAGGGGCCTTCGACGGGTCATCCGAATACTTTTCGGCGAGCTGCGTCGGCACGAACTCGTTGTACTGGTCGATGAGCTTCTGGGTGAGCGCCTTGAAATTGGCCTTGTCCTCTTCGGTCCACCAGTCGTTGAGTTTGCCGTCGCCGTCGTATTGCGAGCCCTGGTCGTCGAAACCGTGGCCGATCTCATGGCCGATCACCGCGCCGATGCCGCCGTAGTTCGCGGCATCCTCGGCATCCGGGTTGAAGAACGGCGGCTGCAAAATGGCGGCCGGGAACACGATCACGTTCATGGACGGCTCATAGTAGGCGTTCACCGTCTGCGGATTCATCAGCCATTCGTCCTTGTCGACGGCCTTGCCCACCTTGGCCAGCTGGTAGCCGGTCTCATACAGGTTCGCGGCACGCATGTTCTGGGCGAAGCCGGCGTCCTCGCGCACATCCAGCGCGGAATAGTCACGCCAATGGTTCGTGTAGCCGATCTTCGGCACGAACTTGGACAGCTTCTCCAATGCCTTGGCCTTGGTCTCGTCGCCAAGCCAAGTGGAATTGGAGATGGACACACGGTAGGCGTCGATGAGATTGCCGACCAGCTGCTCCATACGCTGCTTGGAGGTTTCGGGGAAGTGACGCTTCACGTATTCGCGGCCGACATCCTCGCCGCAGATGCCGTTGACCAGCGAGACGCCACGCTTCCAACGCACACGCTGCTCCTTCTGCCCGGACAGCGTCTTGCCGTAGAAGTCGAAATTCGTTTCGTCGAATTCGTGGGGAAGCTCCAATGTGGAGCCGATCACCACATGCACGCGGGCCCACAGCTTGAGATCATCCAGCGACGCTTCCTTCCAGAACGCGTTGAGTCCGGTGAGGAAGCTTGGCTCATGCACGATCGTGTGGCTGAAACAGCCGCGGAAATCCAACGGCTGCACGGCAGCCGCGGTGGTCGCGTCGTAAGCGTTCTGCCAGGCGTCGATCCAAGCGCCCAGGTCAACATCGGCGAGCATGGCGCACAGGTCGGCGTAATCCGTCGGGTTATAGGTCTTCACCGAATCGCGCGTGGACACGTTGTCCCAATGGTTCGCCGCGATGCGCGTCTCCACGTCAAGGAAACGCTTGGCCTGCGCATGGGCATCCTCGTCATCGGCCGCAAGATGCGCGTTCTTCAGCTGCTTGGCGACCATCTCGACATACGCCTCACGGATTGGCGCGTAATGGTCTTCCCTGTAGTAGGCCTCGTCCGGCAGATCCAAACCGTCCTGTTCGATGTGCACGACATTGGTCTCCGGCGCTCCCGGATCTCCGTAAACGGCGATGCCGATCAGGTCTGGACCGCCGGTCGGGTTCATGGCGCCAAGCGCGCGGGTGAGCGCGGCCTTGTCTTCGGCCTCGTCGATGGAAGCCAACTGGTCTTCGATGGCGGCGAGTCCGGCCGCGTCGATGGCATCGACGTCAAGGAAACTATGGTACAAAGCGCGCGACTTGACGGCTGGGCAATCATCCTCTTCAAGGATGTCGCGGATCTGGTTTTCCGCATCCTCGGCGAGCTTGTCGAAGGAACCATACCGGGAACGGTCGTCGGGAAGACGGTACATGTCGACCCACGGGCCGTTGACGAAGCGGAACAAGTCCTGAGACGGGCCGGTCACGGCGGAGAACGATGCCGGATCGATACCCGAAACCAAAGAATTCGAAGTGTTGTTCATGGCTTCACACTATCCATCTTTGGTGACAACATCGTGTATTCGAATCGAATATTCGGGTGGAACGCAAGGTGGAATACAGAAAGGAGAACATCGTTCGCCGGTGTATGGCCCGCGAAGTAGGGTTGAAGGCATGATCGAACTGAAAACCCCTAAAGAGATTGAAGCGATGAAGCCCGCAGGCCGCTTCGTCGGCGGCATCCTGCGCGACCTGAAGGAATTCACCAAGGTCGGCACCAATCTGTTGGAAATCGACGAATTCGTCCACAAGCGCATCGTGGACCGCAAGGGCGCCTCGTCCTGCTACGTCGACTATGCGCCTGATTTCGGCACCGGTCCGTTCGCGCACTACATCTGCACGTCCGTGAACGACGCCGTGCTGCACGGCGTTCCGTACGACTACAACCTGAAGGACGGCGATCTGGTCAGCCTCGATCTGGCGATCAACGTCGACGGATGGGTCGCGGATTCCGCCATCAGCTTCTGCGTCGGCACGCAGCATCCCGACGACCTGCGCCTGATCAAGTGCACCGAAGAGGCTTTGACGGCCGGCATCGAAGCCGCTCAGCCGGGCAATCGTCTGGGCGACGTCTCCTGCGCCGTCGGCGACGTGGCACGCGAATACGGCTACCCGATCAACCTGGAGTTCGGCGGGCACGGCGTCGGCCATATCATGCACGGCGATCCGCACGTGCCGAACGACGGCAAGGCGCATCACGGCTACAAGCTGCGTCCGGGCCTGGTCATCGCCATCGAACCGTGGTTCCTCAAGACCACCGACGAGATCTACCAGGATCCGAAGGACGGCTGGACGCTGAAGAGCGAGGACGGCTCCCGTGGCGCACACAGCGAGCACACCATCGCCATCACCGAAAACGGTCCGATGATCCTCACCGTCCGCGACTAGTCCAAAACCTTATGAAAACGGGCTTGTGCGATTACGCACAGCCCGTTTTTTCATGCCCGTTTTGAGACGGAACCCACATATCGAAACGCGCATGCCATATAGTGGGCGGTACTTTTTGAACTGGTAAGGAGCGAACGAGTATGGCCACAGCCAATCTGAGTGTGGAATCCAAGGACTTCACCCTGCCGGTGGTCGAAGCCACGGCGGGCGCGGACGGCATCGTGGTGTCCACGCTGCGCAATGATGGCTGGGTCACACTCGACCCCGGTTTCCTCACCACCGCGCAATGCGAATCGAAAATCACGTACATCGACGGCAAGAACTCGATTCTGCGCTATCGCGGCTATCCGATCGAGCAGCTGTGCGAACAGTCCGACTTCCTTGAAGTCGCTTGGCTGCTGCGTCACGGCGAACTGCCGAACAAGGACCAGTACGACCGTTTCATCTCCGACATCAACCACCGCACGATGGTGGGGGAGGACTTCCGTACGTTCATGGGCTCCTTCCCGCGCACCGCGCATCCGATGAGTGTGATGGCGTCCGCGGTCAACGCGCTCGCCACGTTCTACCCGGACACCACGGACATCAACGATTCCGACCAGCTGGACGAAACGGCGACCATCATCATGGCCAAGGCGCGCACCATCGTCAGCTACATCTTCCGCCGCCGTCGCGATGAGCCGATGCTGTACCCGGACTACTCGCGTGGCTATGTCGACGATTTCCTGCGCATGTGCTTCGCCGTGCCGTATGAGCCGTTCGAATCCGATCCTCTGTATGTGCACGCGCTTGGCCGTCTGCTCATCATCCATGCCGACCACGAGCAGAACTGCTCCACGTCCGTGGTGCGCATCGCCGGTTCGGCGCACGCCAACCTGTATTCCGCGGTCGCGGCCGGCATCAACGCGCTGTCCGGCCCGCTGCACGGCGGCGCCAACGAGGCGGTGCTCCGCCAGCTCAAAGCCATCCGCGACTCCGGCAAAACCGTCAAGGAATTCGTGGAGGACGCGAAGGCCAACGGGTATCGCATCTCCGGCCTCGGCCACCGCGTGTACAAGTCGTACGATCCGCGCGCGGCGATCGCCAAGACCTATCTGCAGAAGATCATGGAACGCGCCGACACGTTGAAGCTGCCGGCGGACGAGCGCGCGCTGTTCGACGTGGCCACCGAACTGGAGCAGATCGCATTGAGCGACGATTACTTCGTGTCTCGTCATCTGTATCCGAACGTCGACTTCTACACGGGACTGATCTACCGTGCGATCGGCTTCGATCCGTCCATGTTCACCACGCTGTTCGCGTTGGGCCGCATCCCCGGCTGGATCGCGCAGTACCGTGAGATGCTCGCCGATCCGAACACGAAGATCGGCCGTCCGCGCCAGGTGTACACCGGCTACACGGAACGCGATTACGTGCCGATGGACCAGCGCCACTGAACGATATTGACACGCGGCTCCGGTTTCGGACGTGCGCATGCGCCTGCCATGGCTTGCCGCTACAGTGTTTCAAGGAACGAAAGAACCTAACGAATCGCTGGAACCGGTCTACGGCTCCGGCATGGTCAAAGGAGCGTACACATGACTGAACAGCGCACCGCATGGGGTTGGGGTCTGGCAAGCATCGATGCGGCCGGCAACACCCTTGACGTGTGGTATCCGGAACTCACGTTGGGCGAGGCTCCGGCTGAAACCTCGCGTCCGAATCACAACTTCGGCGCCATCGCGCATGACGAGGCCGACGCGCGTGGCGTGCGCCGCATGCCCGTGTTCACCGTGTCCAAGCTGGACGAGCCGATCGAGGACGCCGCCGACGCCTATCTGCGTCTGCACCTGCTGAGCATGCGTCTGGCCAAGCCGAACACGTTGAATCTCGACGGCATTTTCGCCAAGCTCAACAACGTGGTGTGGACCAACTACGGTCCGTTCGCCGTCGATGATTTCGCTTTGCGCAAGCTTGACGTGATGGCCGCCACCCGACAGTCCGGAGCCGTGTTGGCGCCGCACGTCGATGTGAACGTGCTGTCGATTGACAAGTTCCCCCGTATGGTCGACTACGTCGTGCCGACCGGCGTGCGCATCGGCGACGCCGACCGCGTGCGACTGGGCGCGCACCTGTCCGAAGGCACCACCGTCATGCACGCCGGCTTCGTGAACTTCAATGCGGGCACCCTTGGCGTCTCCATGGTCGAAGGCCGCGTCTCGCAGGGCGTCGTGGTCGGCAACGGCTCCGACATCGGCGGCGGCGCGTCCATCATGGGCACCCTGTCCGGCGGCGGCAAGCTCAAGAACTCCATCGGCGAGCACTCCCTGCTCGGCGCGAACGCCGGCATCGGCATCTCCCTGGGAGACAACTGCGTGGTCGAAGCGGGCCTGTACGTCACCGCAGGCACCAAGGTCACCATCTACGACAAGGCCAAGGTCGCCGCCGGCGAACCGCTCGAAACCGTCAAAGGCGCCGAACTGTCCGGCAAGGACAACATCCTGTTCATCCGCAACTCCGTGTCCGGCCGCATCGAGGCGCGCTACCGCAAGACCGGCATCGAGCTCAACGAGAAACTCCACAAGAACTGAAAACGGAATGGCGGAGAGCGTCATCCGCGCTCTCCGCAAGAGGAAACTCGTGAAAATCACACTGATCACCGTCGGCAAGATCAAAGAGAAGTATCTGCGCGACGCCATCGCGGAATATTCGAAACGACTGGGCCGGTATTGCAAGCTCGACATCGTCGAAGTGGCCGACGAGAAGACACCGGAGCACGCCAGCGACGGACTCGAACGGCAGATCAAGGTCAAAGAGGGCGAACGCATCGCCAAACATATTCGTGACGACGCGTTCGTCATCGCCCTCGCCATCGAAGGCAAGCAGCTCACCAGCGAACAGCTCGCCGCGAAAATCAACGACCTCGGACTCCACGGCACCAGCCATATCCAACTCATCATCGGCGGCTCATTGGGACTCGACCCCGCGATCCTCAAACGAGCCGACTACCTGCTGAGCTTTTCCAAAATGACGTTCCCGCACCAGCTGATGCGGGTGATTCTGCTGGAGCAGATCTATCGCGCATACAAAATCAACGCCGGAGAACCTTACCACAAGTGATTTTCGAGGCGTTTCGCAAGAAACGCTAAGTAGGGGCGAGCCGGTATAGTGGCGCGTATGAGTGACTACAGGGACGAACGCGAGCAGCGAGAACGCCGTCGCCGCACCATGGTGCGCACGGTGTGCATCGTCATCGCCGCGGCGATGCTGCTGAGTCTGGTCATTCCTGCGATCTACGCGGGACTTTGACGCCTTCGGGCCCGTATGATCCGAAACGGGCCCCGGTTTCCCGTATGCGTGCGGACAGGTTCGCGGTCCGTCCATGTGGGAAATGGATGTGGGCACGTGGAAAAACCTTATGGATTGTGCGGGAGCCGTGGACGGCTCCATGTCAGAATAGTCAGGAACGTAATAGAAATGTATGGTGTAAACGATGGCAGAATTTGATTACTCCGAGGCGATCAGCGAAGCGCGCGCCAAATACGAGTCCATTTCCAAGGCCCTCGACGTCGATCGACTGACCGCCGAGGCCAAGGACCTTGAAGTGAAAGCGGCCGAACCCGGATTGTGGGACGATCCGGAAAACGCACAGAAAGTGACCAGCAAGCTGTCCGCGGTGCAGTCGCAGCTCAAGCGTCTGGCATCCGCCGACCAGCGCATCGAGGACGTGGAGACCCTGGTCGAGCTTGGCCAGGAGGAAGAGGACGCCGACACGTTGGCCGAGGCGAAGGCCGAAGTCGAAAGCATCCAAAAGGATCTCGACGATATGGAGATCCAGACGCTGCTTGACGGCGAATACGACGAACGTTCCGCCGTGGTGACGATCCGTTCCGGCGCCGGCGGCGTGGATGCGGCCGATTTCGCGCAGATGCTGCTGCGCATGTACCTGCGTTGGGCGGAACGCAACGGATACAAGGCCAAGGTCATGGACACCTCCTACGCGGAAGAAGCCGGCATCAAGTCGGCCACGTTCCAGGTGGACGCCCCGTACGCATACGGGCGACTGAGCGTGGAGGGTGGCACCCACCGTCTGGTGCGTATCTCCCCGTTCGACAACCAGGGCCGCCGTCAGACCAGCTTCGCCGCCGTGGAAGTGGTTCCGCTGGTCGAAGCGACCGATCACATCGACGTGCCGGATTCCGAAATCCGCGTCGACACCTACTGCTCGTCCGGTCCTGGCGGACAGGGCGTGAACACCACGTATTCCGCGGTGCGCATCACCCACATCCCGACCGGCATCGTGGTGACCATGCAGGACGAACGCTCTCAGATTCAGAACCGTGCCGCCGCCATGGCCGTGCTGCAGTCCCGACTGCTGGTGCTGCGCCACGAGGAGGAAGCCAAGAAGAAGAAGGAGCTCGCCGGAGACATCAAGGCCAGCTGGGGCGACCAGATGCGCTCGTATGTGCTGCATCCGTACCAGATGGTCAAGGACCTGCGCACGGGGTATGAGACCTCGCAGACCCAGGCTGTCTTCGACGGCGACATCGACGAGTTCATCGAAGCCGGTATCCGCTGGCGTCACGAACAGCGTCGCGCGGCAGCCGAGGAACAAGAAGCCTAAGCGATAGGCGGAGGGAAAACACGATGGCGCTGATCTCGCTTGAACATGTGAGCAAAGTCTATCCAAAGGGCACGCGTCCCGCATTGGATGACATCAGTCTTGACATCGATCGAGGTGATTTCGTCTTTCTTGTGGGCGCGTCCGGTTCCGGCAAGACCACCTTGCTGAGCCTGCTGCTTCGCGAGGAGGAAGCCACGGATGGCGAGATCCGCGTCGCCGGCAACGATCTGCGACGCCTGTCCGCACGGCAGGTGCCGCATTATCGCCGGCAGATCGGCTTTATCTTCCAGGATTACAAGCTGCTCAACAACAAGACGGTATGGGAGAACGTCGCCTTCGCACTTGAAGTGATCGGCACAAGCCGTTCCACCATCAAATCGCTGGTGCCCAAAGTACTGCAGACGGTGGGGCTCACGGGCAAGGAAAACAACTACCCCCATGAGCTGTCCGGCGGCGAAGCGCAACGCGTCGCCATCGCAAGGGCGTATGTGAACCATCCTCAGATCCTGCTCGCCGACGAGCCTACGGGCAACCTCGACCCGACCACGTCGCTGGGCATCATGGAAGTGTTGGACGCCATCAACCGTACCGGCACCACCATCGTCATGGCCACGCACAACGAAGAGATCGTCAACTCCATGCGCAAACGCGTGGTCGAATTGCACACCGGCAAGATCGTGCGCGACGAGCAGCAGGGATCCTACGATTCCGCGCTGTATTTCCCGGACGCCGAAGTCGAGTCGAAATCGCACCAGGCATTGGGCACTTCCGACCCGAACGCGAAATACCGTCGACAGAACGCCATCGATTCAACGAACGCTCCTGACGACACCGTCGACGTGGAAGGCGCGACGCGCGCCGAAACCGCGGTGAACGCCGTGGATGTGGTCGCCGCCGCCGTCCATGACGGACAGGGGAACGACGGCATCGCCCGTCTTGCCAAATCCGTGCATTCCGGACGCACCGGCCGTTACGGCGAGGCCTTCGCGTCAGTGGAGACCACCTTGACCTGGGGCAAGGGACTGAGCCTCGAACAGATGGCCGACCAGGAACAGGCCGAGCAAACCGAACGGAACGAACAGGCCAAGACCTCCGCTGAAAATGATGCCTCCGAGACTGGTGCCGACGAAGCATCGGCGCTGTCCGCTCCGCCTGCACCGCCCGTTCCACCGACCCAAACCGAGCCTCCGACACCGCCCGAACCGCCCGTCCCGCCGGCACCGTCCGATGAAAACCCTGAGGACACCAAGGAGCACGACTGATGCGTTTTCGTTTCATCCTTTCCGAAACATGGAACAGCCTCAAGCGCAATGTTTCAATGATCATCTCCGTCATGCTGGTCACATTCATCTCCTTCCTGTTCATCGGCGTATCCGGCCTGATGCAGGCACAGATCACCGCCGCGAAGGGCGAATGGTACGACAAGGTCGAAGTGGTCGTATGGCTGTGCCCGGATGGTGCCAGCCAGGCGGCGTCCTGCTCGTCGGGCAAGGCGCCTTCCAACCAGGAGATCGTCGATCTGGAGAACGTGATCAACGAGGAAGCCGGCAACATCGTCTCCAAAATCACATATGTGAGCCGTGAGGACTTCTACAAGAACACCTTCCTCAAGCAGTATCCGAACGGCGAATACCAAGGACGCGTGCTCACCGCCGCCGACATGCAGGGGTCGCTGCGTCTGAAACTGAAGGACCCGACCAAATACCAAGTGGTATCCGAAGTGTTGAGCGGCCGCACCGGTGTCGAGGAAGTGCAGGATCAACGCAAGATCTTCGACCCGGTCTTCTCGGTGCTGAACCGTGCGACGGCGGTCACCGTGGCGCTCGCCGGCGTGATGATCCTGGTGGCCATCATGCTGACCGGCACGACGATTCGCATGAGTGCCGCCTCGCGTAAGAACGAGACCGAGATCATGCGACTGGTGGGAGCCTCGAACTGGACCATCCGCCTGCCGTTCGTGTTGGAAGGCGTGTTCGCGTCGCTGATTGGTTCGCTGCTCGCCTGCGGAACGTTGAGCGCCATGGTGAAGCTGTTCATCACGGATTGGCTGTCGAAGAGCGTGCAGTGGATGCCTCTGATCAACCAGAAGACGGTATGGCTGCTTGCACCGGCCCTTGTGGTGGGAGCCGTCGTGCTGTCGATCGTCGCGTCCAGCATCTCGCTGAGGAAGTACCTGAAGGCATAAACCGGCGGAGTGCTGAACGAGATGTTCAGCATATTTGAAGTTTGCTGGATACAATGTCGAAATAGGTGGATTTCGGGAAGGGAATACATGTCTAGGAAAATGACGAGACAGGTGCGGCCCATCGTTGGACTGATGCTTGCTTCGGCTATGTTCTGCGCCGGCGGCGTCGCGGTCGTCGCCGCGCCGGCTCCGCAGGCGCATGCCGTGAGCATGTCGGAATACCAGGCGAAGGTGTCGAACCACGCCAAGCTGAAGTCGCAGCTTGCCGGCGTGAGCAGCGATCTCGCCGACACGATTCTGCAGTTGGCCGATTTGAACGACAGCCAGATTCCTGCGGCGGTCGAGGCCGCGGAATCTGCCCAGCAGGCGGCAGAACAGGCGCAGAGCCTGGCGGAAGCGACCACGCAGCGGTTGCAAGCGGCCCAGCAGGACAAGGCGAACCTTGAGGAGCAGATCAAGCAGACCGGCTCCGACTATGATGACGCCAAGGCCGCCGTCGCGCAGCTCGCTCGCGAAAGCTTCCACGGCTCCAGTACGTCGGATGTGCTGGATTTTGTCACCGATTCGACGACCGCCGACGATTTCGTCAACAAGATGCAGTCGCAGGCCGCGGTCACGCGAAGCGAATCCAACGCGGCAACCGATGCGGCGAATGAGCTGAACACGTCGATGAACCGCAAGGACCGTCTGGGCGCCATCGAGCAGAAGATCACCCAGCTCAAGGAGCAGGCCGACCAGCAGGCGGCAAGCGCCCAGCAGGCGGCAAGCGAGGCCAGCGCCAAGCAGACCGCCCTGCAGAAGCTGCGTGACGAGGGCACGGTGAAACGTGAGAAGCTCGAATCGCAGAAGGGCCAGCTGACAACGCAGAGCGCCAAGGAAGCGGCGGACATCGTCGCCATGAAATCGCAGATCGATTCATGGAACAACCAGTACAACAATTCCAACAACGCCGCTGTCAACCCCAATAACAACCAGCAGCAGTCGCGTCCGAACAACAACACGAACTACAATCCCGCTCCCGCGCCTGCACCTGCGCCGGCTCCGACGCCCAATAACAACAATTCCGGCGGCGCCAGCGGCATGAACTATGCGGTGCCCGGCAATTGCCCGGCCGGTTCCGGATACTGCTACGGACACAACACCGGCAACACGGTCGGCGGTGCCGCGTATCCGTCCCGCCAGTGCACGCTGTGGGCATACCTGAGGCGTTCCCAGCTGAGCCTTCCGGTCGGCTCCTACATGGGCAACGGCGCCGATTGGGCCAATACCGCTCGTGGACTCGGATACCTGGTGAACAACACCCCGCATGTCGGCGCGGCGATGGTGTTCGCGCGCGGCCAAAGCGTAGGCGGACATTGGACCGCCGACTGGCAGTACGGCCACGTGGCCGTCGTGGAACGCGTGAACTCCGACGGTTCGGTTCTGATCTCCGAAGGCGGCACTGGCTTCGCGACGTTCCCGGCTTGGGAGACGATCTCCAACGCCGGAGCCTACCAGTACGTCCACTACTGACGGTTCCGTTCCAGACATGAAACCACGGCAAGCGCGCCGTCCGCATCGTCGGGCGACGCGCTTTCGTGATATGGTCGACGGAGTCGCGTTGCATACACTGATCGAAAGAACCGGGAAGGAGGTCCGACATGGCCAAGGAACAGGGAACCAAACCGATCGCGCAGAACAAGAAGGCGCGTCACGACTACGCCATCGAAGACAAGTATGAGGCCGGTCTCGTGTTGACCGGCACCGAAGTGAAGTCGCTTCGTGAAGGACGGGCGTCGCTGGCCGAATCGTTCATCACCATCGACCGTCGTGGGGAGATGTGGCTTGAGGGAGCCAACATTCCCGAATATCTCAACGGCACGTGGAACAACCACGCACCCAAACGCAAGCGCAAGCTGCTGCTGCATGCGGCGCAGATCGACAAGCTGGCCCGCCAAACCCAGGCCAAGGGATTCACCATCATTCCGCTGAGCCTGTATTTCAAAGACGGCCGTGTCAAGGTCGAGATCGCGCTCGCCCGAGGCAAGAAGGAATTCGACAAGCGCCAGTCGCTTCGCGAGGAGCAGGACAAGCGTGAGGCGCTGCGAGCCATGCGATACGCCAACAAGCAGGTGCGATAAATCGGAAAAATTCCGGTTTCACATAGTGAAAGAACGCCGATTCAGGAAAATTTTTGTAACACACCCTCTTTACGCTAGGATACGGTTCGGCTGAACAAGCCGATATGAATCCATAGGAGAGGGAACATGCAAGCAGGAAAAGCCCTGAAAACCGCCGCCGCGTTCATGTTGAGCGTGGCCATGCTCGCCACCGGCGCGGCATGCGGCACCAGCGACGACAGCGACGCCTCGGCGTCGAAATCCAGTTCGAAGTCCAGCGAACTGACCGGTTACGATGTTTCCGGCGTGAAGAAGGACGACGCGATCGCCAAAATGCTGCCGGATTATGTGACCAAGGACGGCAAGCTCACCATCGGCATGGATACGTCGTACGCGCCGGCCGAATTCCTGGCCGCGGACGGCAAGACGCCGGTCGGCTTCGACGTGGACATCGCCAAGGCGCTGGCCGGAGTGTTCGGTCTTGAGGCCGATCCGGAAACCGCGAACTTCGATTCGATTATTCCGGCCGTCGGCGCCAAGTACGACATCGGCATCTCGTCGTTCACCGTCACCAAGGAACGCCTCGAGGCGGTCGACTTCGTCAGCCACTTCAACGCCGGCTCCGCATGGGCCGTGAAGAAGGGCAACCCGAACAAGGTCGACACGTCCGATCTGTGCGGCAAGAAGGTGGCCGTGCAGACCGCCACCATGCAGGAGACCGCCGCCAACAAGATGGCCAAGCAATGCAAGGCCGACGGCAAGGCGGAGATGGACGTCATCTCCAGCAAGCTGCAGACCGATGTGACCACCAACGTCGTCACCGGCAAGGCCGACGTGTTCTACGCCGATTCGCCGGTCGCCGGCTACGCGATCGCGCAGACCGACGGCGAACTCGAAACGCTTGGCAAGACCGAAGGCATCGCCCCGGAAGGCATCGTCGTCAAGAAGGGCGACCAGCAGATGGACGAGGCCCTGCAGAAGGCCCTGCAGAAGCTCATCGACGACGGCACCTACATGAAGATCCTCAAGTACTGGGGTGTTCAGGACGGTGCCATCAGCAAGCCGGAGATCAACACCCCCGGCACCAACGAGTGAATGTTTCGGAACTTTTGCGTCCGTTAATACGCTCGTAGCAATCCGCTCTTAGGTTATGCCATAGCCACGTTTGGCTGGTTGATTTGGCTGGGTTGAAGAGAGGACTTGCCATGATGAGGAACCTGAAAGGTTGGGCGGCGCTCGCGTTGAGCGCGGCGATGGTCGTCTCGATGGGAGCCTGCGGAACCTCCGACAAAACGGATTCCCAAGCTTCCGACGATTCGAATTCGTCGTCGACCACCGGTTACGACGTGTCCGGCGTGAAGAAGGACGAGAAGATCGCCAAGATGCTGCCGTCCTCCGTCACCAAGGACGGCAAGCTGACCGTCGGCATGGATACGTCGTACGCGCCGGCCGAGTTCCTGGCCGCGGACGGCAAGACGCCGGTCGGCTTCGACGTGGACATCGTCGAGGCGTTGGCGAAAACGTTCGGCCTCGAGGCGGATCCGCAGACGTCGAATTTCGATTCGATCATTCCATCAATCGGTTCGAAGTACGATATCGGCGTCTCGTCGTTCACCATTACCCCGGAACGCATGAAGGCCGTCGACTTCGTCAGCATGTTCAAGGCCGGTTCCACGTGGGTGGTCAAGAAGGGCAACCCAGGCAAGATCGACACGTCCGACCTGTGCGGATTGAAGATCGCGGTGCAGACCGGCACCACACAGGAGGAGGAAGTCAACAAGGGCGCCGAACAGTGCAAGGCGGACAACAAGCTTGACATCCAGATCCTGTCCAACAAGCTGCAGACCGATGTGACCACCAACGTCGTCACCGGCAAGGCCGACGTGTTCTACGCCGATTCGCCGGTCGCGGGTTATGCGATCTCCCAGACCGACGACCAGCTTGAGGCCCTCGGTGAGGACGTCGGCGTGACCAAGGAGGCCGTGGCCATCAAGAAGGGTGATTCCGACACGGCCAAGGCGGTGCAGGCGGCCATGCAGAAGCTGATGGATGACGGCACGTACATGAAGATCCTCAAGCATTGGGGCGTCGAATCCGGCGCCATCGACAAGGCCGAGATCAACCCGACCGATTTGGGCTGATCGGCGCACTGACGCTGCGGGCGTAGGGGCATCGGACGTATATAGATCGATGCCCCTACGCTTTTTGCCGATTAACGTCGGCGTAGCATTGCGGTTTTATCGTGTGCCTTTGGAATACTGGACGTCTGATTGGCAAATGGACGATTACCGTTCAGTGGATGGGAAGAGAATAGAAGGAGAACCCACTATGTCGTTGAAATTCAAATCGTTTGCCGCTCTCGCGCTGAGCGCGGCCATGATGTTCTCCGTCGCCGCATGCGGCACCACGGATTCCGGTGACGCCAAAAGCGACTCGAAGGCGAAGAACACCACCGTTGGTTACGATGTGAGCACCATCAAGAAGGATGACGAGCTGGCCAAGCTGGCCGCCTCCGCGAAGACCGTCAAGGACGGCGAGCTGTCCGTCGGCATGGAACTGTCCTATGCTCCGGCCGAATTCTACGCCGAAGACGGCAAGACGCCGGTCGGCTACGATGTGGACATGTCCAAGGCCATCGCCCAGACGCTGGGCCTGAAGCCGAAGATCGTCTCCTCCATGTTCGACACCATCGTCCCGTCCATCGGCTCCAAGTACGATCTGGGCATCACCGCCATGACCATCACCGAAGAGCGTCTGCAGTCCGTCGACTTCGTGAGCTACTACCGCGCCGGCTCCACGTGGGCCGTGCAGAAGGGCAACCCGAAGAAGCTCGACACCTCCGACATGTGCGGCGCGAAGATCGCAGTGCAGACCGGCACCGTCCAGGAGGACGAGGCCAACAAGATCGCCAAGGGCTGCAAGGCCGACAAGAAGGCCGAAGTGATGTCCTACAAGCGTCAGGCCGAAGCCGCCACCGCAGTGGCCACCGGTAAGGCCGACGTGTTCTACGCCGATTCGCCGGTCGCCGGCTACGCGATCTCCCAGACCGACGGCCAGCTTGAGGCCCTCGGCGACGTTGAAGGCGTGGCCAAGCAGGGCATCGCCATCAAGAAGGGCGACCAGCAGCTCGACGAGGCCGTGCAGAAGGCCGTGCAGAAGCTGATGGATGACGGCACGTACATGAAGATCCTCAAGCATTGGGGCGTCGAGTCCGGCGCTCTCGACAAGGCTGAGATCAATCCGACCGACCTCAACTGATCTCATCAGATAGATAGAAAAAGGAAACAGCATCATGGCGAAGAAACAAGTCGACGGCGACGGCCTCGATATTCCCAATCGCATTAAAGCCTTGCCTGTCAAGCGTACGGGTCCGATCGTGGCGGCCATCATCGTCGCGCTCTTCGCCGCGATGCTGGTGCAGGCTTTGGTCACCAATCCGCGTTTCGAATGGAATGTGGTCTGGAAATACCTGTTCAACGAGAACGTACTGGAAGGCATCAAGTACACGCTGCTGCTGACCGTCATCTCGATGGTCATCGCCATCATTCTGGCGGTCATTCTGGCGGTCATGCGCAAATCCATCAACCCGGTGCTGCGCGGCGTGAGCTGGTTCTACATCTGGTTCTTCCGTGGAACCCCTGTGTACACGCAGCTGGTCTTCTGGGGTCTGTTCGCGGTGCTGGTGCCGCGTATCGGCGTGGGCATCCCGTTCACCTCAATCGAATTCTGGAGCATTGACTCCCAGTCTGTCATCACCGCGTTCAACGCCGCATGGCTGGGCTTGGCCCTGAACGAAGCCGCCTACCTGGCCGAAATCGTGCGCGCCGGCCTCGAGGCCGTCGATCCGGGGCAGACGGAAGCCGCAAAGGCCCTCGGCATGAAGCGCACGCTCATCATGCGTCGCATCGTGCTGCCGCAGGCCATGCGCATCATCATCCCGCCGACCGGCAACGAGTTCATCGGCATGCTGAAGACCACGTCGCTTGTCAACGCCGTGCCGTTCACGCTGGAACTGCAGTTCGCCACCACGGCGATCGCGACCCGTCTGTACAAGCCGATTCCGCTGCTGATCGTGGCCTGCATCTGGTATCTGGTCATCACCTCCATCCTGATGGTCATCCAGTCGCGACTTGAAAAGCACTTCGGCAAGGGCTTCGACGCCCGTCCCGCCGGAGCCCGCGGCAAGCGCACGCCGCTGCCGGGCAAGACCTTCGGCGAACCCAAGGATGACGTCGACAAGCAGAACGAAGCCACGTTCGCGGGAATGACCGCGTGAGGGGAATGACCATGAGCGAAATCACAACCAACGAAATCGTTCCCGCCGTCAAGGCGACCCAGGTGCACAAGGCCTTCGGCAACCTGCACGTGCTCAAAGGCATCGACATGACCGTCATGCCCGGCACCGTCACCGTGATTCTCGGACCGTCCGGTTCCGGCAAATCCACGTTCCTGCGTCTGATCAACCAGCTGGAAACCCTGACCGGCGGCGAAATCGACGTCGACGGCGAAATGATCGGCTACAAGTACGTCGACAAGGGCGGCGAACGTGTGCTGCAGACCCTGAACGACAAGGAAGTGGCCGAACAGCGTTCCAAACTCGGCATGGTGTTCCAGCGCTTCAACCTGTTCCCGCACATGACGGCTCTTGAAAACGTCATGGAGGCTCCGGTCCACGTCAAGCACATGGACAAGAAGGAAGCCCGCGAACTCGCCATTCAGGAGCTGAACCGCGTCGGCATGGGGGAGCGTCTCGACTACTATCCGGCACAGCTGTCCGGCGGCCAGCAGCAGCGCGTGGCCATCGCCCGCGCGCTTGCCATGAAGCCGGAGATCATGCTGTTCGACGAACCGACATCCGCGCTCGATCCGGAACTCGTCGGCGAAGTGCTCAACGTCATGCTCGACCTCGCCAAGGAAGGCATGACCATGGTGGTCGTCACCCATGAGATCGGCTTCGCGCGCGAGGTCGCCGACCAGATCGTCTTCATGGACGGTGGCGTGGTCGTCGAACAGGGCGGACCGGAGATCATCGACCATCCGAAGGAGTCGAGGTTTAAGGACTTCTTGCAGCACGTCCTGTAGCAAGTAAGGCTGTCGTACTGCCGTAAATTCCTAATCCACTGACGTCAAGCGTCCGCAGACGTCCGGTGGGTTGGGTTTTCTTTTTGCTGCCGACGATGGGCGCGTTGCGTGCGCCACTGGTTCGCACGATTTCCCTGGGGGAGTGGGATTTCGCATATATGGCAAAGATTTGTAAGGACGCGCGGCTTGGTTTCATGATTGACATCCTTACCCGATAGGCTAAGGAGCTATGTGTGGAATCGTAGGATATGCAGGAAATGTTCGGACCGCGTGCGGCAAACCCTTGGAGGTCTGCCTCCAGGGTCTTCAGCGATTGGAATACCGTGGATATGATTCGGCCGGCGTGGCGTTGACCGCGCCCGGCATGGACCATGTGGCGGTGCGTAAGAAGGCCGGCCGTCTCGCCAACCTGGTGCAGGACATCGAACGCGATCCGATGCCGGAAGCCACCGTGGGCATCGGCCACACCCGTTGGGCCACCAACGGCGTGCCGAACGACACCAACGCGCATCCGCACACCTCGCGTGACGGCAAAGTGGCCATCATCCACAACGGCATCATCGAAAACGCGTCCCAGCTGCGTCTCGACCTGCAGACGGAAGGCTACCATTTCGTTTCCGAAACCGATACGGAGGTCGCGGCGAAGCTGCTGGGCAAGATCAGCGACAAGATCATCGAAGAGACCGGCAAGCCTGACCTGTTCAAGGCCGTCCGCCGTCTCGCACGCATGCTGGAAGGCGCGTTCACCATCCTCGCCACCGATGTGCGCCAGCCGGACATCGTGGTCGGCGCCCGTCACGATTCGCCGCTGGTGGTCGGTCTTGGCGAAGGCGAGAACTTCCTCGGCTCCGACGTGGCCGCGTTCGTGGCCTACACCAAGCGCGCCATGGAAATCGACCAGGACCAGGCCGTGATGGTGTCCGCAGACAAGGTCGTCGTCTCCGACTTCATGGGCAACATCGTGCCCGATCCGAAGACCTACACCGTGGACTGGGATGCGTCCGCCGCCGAAAAGGGCGGTTGGGACTCCTTCATGGACAAGGAGATCCATGAGGATCCGGCCGCCGTGCAGCGCACTCTGCTGGGGCGTCTCGACGAGAACGGCAACATCAACCTCGATGAGGTGCGCATCGACGAGCATGATTTCAAAGCCATCGACAAGATCATCGTCATCGCCTGCGGCACGGCCGCGTATGCGGGCATGGTGGCCAAATACGCCATCGAGCATTGGGTGCGCATTCCGGTAGAAGTGGAACTCGCCCACGAATTCCGCTACCGTGACCCGATCCTCACCCCCCGAACGTTGGTGGTGGCCATCTCGCAGTCCGGCGAGACCATGGACACGCTGATGGCGTTGCGCCACGCGCGTGAACAGGGCTCCAAGGTATTGGCCATCTGCAACACGCAGGGCGCGTCCATCCCACGCGAATCCGACGCGGTGCTCTACACCCACGCCGGTCCGGAAGTGGCGGTCGCCTCCACCAAGGCGTTCGTGGCGCAGATCACCGCCGCATACGTGCTCGGCCTGTATCTGGCCCAAGTCAAGGGTGCCATGTATCGAGACGAAATCGCCCAGACTTTGGAATCTCTGAAGGACATGCCCCGCAAGATCCAGTGGATTCTCGACACCCAGACCAAGACCGTGCAGGAAGCCGCCGAACAGATGGTGGATGCGAAATCGTTCCTGTTCCTCGGCCGCCATGTGGGCTATCCGGTGGCCATGGAAGGCGCGTTGAAGCTCAAGGAAATCGCCTACACGTTCACCGAAGGCTTCGCCGCGGGCGAACTGAAACATGGTCCGATCGCTTTGGTGGACGAAGGCGAACCGGTCGTGTTCATCGTGCCGCCGGCGCGCGGCCGCAACGTGCTGCACTCCAAAGTCATCTCCGGCATCGAAGAGGTCAAGGCCCGTGGCGCCTACATCATCGCCGTGGCCGAGGAACACGATCCGGACGTGGAACGTTACGCCGACGTGGTCTTCTGGCGTCCCGCATGCCCGACGCTGATGAGCCCGCTGGTGGACGTGGTGCCGCTGCAGCTGTTCGCCATGGACATGGCCAAGCTCAAGAACTACGACGTCGACAAGCCGCGCAATCTCGCCAAGTCCGTCACCGTTGAGTAACGAACGCAGGCACCGGTACGTGCTCGAGGAACCTCATATTCCCTTCGAATATGAGGTTCTGTACGAGGACGAGAACATCATCGTCATCGACAAGCCGCATTTCCTCGCCACCACGCCACGCGGCATGTGGTATCGCGAAACCGCGCTGGTCCGGTTGTGCGAGCGGTACGACGAGCCGAACATCACGCCGGCGCACCGTTTGGATCGACTGACCGCAGGCGTCGTCGTGTTCGTACGTAATCCGTCTGCGCGAGGCGCGTACCAGATGCTGTTCCAAAATCGCAAAACCGTCAAAACCTACGAATGCCTGGCACCACTCGCCCCGACGCAGCGGCCGCGATATGGAACGGCGGTGCGCATCGACCGGCACCTGCCGTTTCCGCTGGTACGCAGGTCGCATATCAACAAGGATCGCGGACGATTGCAGGCGTACGAAAGCGCCGACGTGCCCAACGCGGAAACGCTGATCGAACGGGGAAGCGGCATCCGCTTCGTTGCCGGCAGACCGTACGTGAATTACACGCTGCATCCGAAAACCGGCAAGACGCACCAGTTGCGCGTGCATATGAATTCGCTCGGACTGGCGATATTGGGCGACGATTTCTACCCGGACATCGTGCAGCGCGCGTACGACGACTTCTCGCAACCCTTGGAATTGGTGGCGCGCGAACTGCGATTCGATGACCCGCTCAACGGAGAGCCACGTCGATTCGTATCGCACGTGCCGTTGGGCGCGGGCTTATAGAAACCCACGATTTTGGACATTCCCCTATCTCGTCCGACACGCCCGATTATCATGGCGTTCTGTTGACTTGCCGGAGCGTTTCCGGCATCACGAGAGTAAGAGAGAACCATGGGTAAAATCTCGAAAGCCGTCCGCGGCGTCGCCGACATCTACAACGGCGCATCGCTGATCGTCCGTATCATCGTCGGCCTGATCATCGGCACCGTGCTGGCATTGACCATGCCCCACGTGACCTGGATCGGCGAATTCGGCACCCTGTTCGTGGCCGCGTTGAAGGCCGTGGCACCGATTCTGGTGTTCGTACTGGTGGCCAGCGCCCTTGCGCAGGGCACGTCGAAACTCGACCGCCGTTTCGGCACCGTGCTGTTCCTGTACCTGTTCACCACGTTCCTGGCAGCGGTCGTGGCCGTGCTGACCTCCCGTCTATTCCCGCAGACCCTGTCCTTGGGCAAGGCCGCCAAAGCCGACGTGGTGCCGCAAGGCCTTTCCGAAGTCATCCAGACGCTGCTGACCAACATCGTGGCCAATCCGATCCAGGCCATCATCGATGGCAACTACATCTGCATCCTGATGTGGGCCTGCCTGTTCGGACTCGCCATGAAGTCCATCGCCAACGAAAGCTCCAAAGCGTTCATGGCCAACGTGGCCGACGCCGTGTCCCAGGTGATTCGCTGGGTCATCAACCTCGCCCCGTTCGGCATCATGGGCCTCGTGTTCACCAACGTGGCCGACAACGGCCTGTCCGCATTCACCAAGTACGGCAGCCTGCTGCTCCTGCTCGTCGGCACCATGCTGCTCATGGTGCTCGTGTTCGGCCCGCTCGTCATCTTCATCTTCCTGCGCCGCAACCCGTACCCGCTGGTCTACCGCTGCTTCAAGGAATCCGGCCTGACCGCGTTCTTCACCCGCTCCTCCGCTGCGAACATCCCCGTCAACATGCAGCTGTGCGAGAAGCTCGGGCTTGACAAGGACATGTACTCCGTGTCCATTCCGCTGGGCGCCACCATCAACATGAACGGCGCGGCCATCACCATCACCATCATGGCCATGGCTGCTGCCAATACGATGGGCATTCAGATTTCGCTGCCGGCCGCCATTCTGCTGTCTGTGGTGTCGGCGCTCGGTGCATGTGGCGCGTCCGGCGTGGCAGGCGGCTCGCTGCTGCTCATCCCGATGGCCTGCTCGCTGTTCGGCATCAGCAACGACATCGCCATGCAGGTGGTGGGCGTCGGCTTCATCATCGGCGTCATCCAGGATTCCGTGGAAACCTGCCTAAACTCCGCGTCCGATGTGGAGTTCGCGGCCACCGCCGAATACCATGCCTGGCTCAAGCAGGGCCGTCAGCTGCCGGCCTTCATGTATTCCAAGAAGGAACGCGCCAAGCTCGGAATCGAAGCTTGATTGCGTACCGGCTTAGCCGCCGATGCGATATCGCAGGGAACCGCTTTGGAAGTTCGCTTCCGGAGCGGTTCTTCCGCATTCGGCGTATTTGGGTGGATATGGGGAGTCTTTCCAGGCTTGTGCGTGGCTTCCGCATGACCCGTATAATCTTATGGTGGTAATCGCAGGCGAAATACAAAACGGAGGTCCGTGGGCGTGGTGCTGAAATCGGCGAAACTGGTGAAGCAGCTCATCGCCATCTGCTGCGCGGGCGTCATGGCGGCCAGCGCCGCCGCATGCGGGGCCAATACGGACACACGCACACAGATCACCGTATGGTCGTGGGAGCCGAGCATGAAACAGGTCATCGCCGGCTTCGAAAAAGACAATCCCGACATCCGCGTGGTTTGGAAGAACACCAGCGGTTACGACAAACTCAACAACGCCATCCAAGACGGTTACGGCATTCCCGACGTGGTGCAGCTGGAATATTACGCATTGCGCCAGTACGCGGTCAGCAGCCAGCTCGTGCCCATCACCGGCAGAACCGAAGGCTATGCCGATTTCTACACGCCCGGCACCTGGGCGTCGGTGCAGCTCAACGGACGGGTGTACGGGCTTCCCATGGACTCCGGCCCGATGGCCTTCTTCTATAACAACAGCGTGTTCGAACAGGTTGGCGTGGACGCGTCCAAGATCCGCACATGGGACGACTACTACGAGGCCGCCAAAAAACTCAAGAAAATCGGCGTGTACATCACCGCCGATTCCGGCGACGCCAGCTTCTACGACACGATGATCTGGCTCGCCGGCGGACGCCCGTTCTCCACGTCCAACGATGGCAAGAACGTGACCATCAGACTCACCGAAGATAAAGGCACCCGCGAATTCACCGAATTCTGGCAGAAGATGATCGATGAGGGTTTGGTGGCAACAAACCTCACGTCATGGTCGGATCGATGGAAATCGGCCGTGGGACAAGGCAAAGTCGCCTCGCTGTTCTCCGGCGCATGGCTGCCTTCGCTGCTCATGTCCGACATTCCCGGCGCGGCCGGCCTGTGGCGCGTGGCCCAGATGCCGACGCCCGACGGCAAGGCCACCACATCGGAAAACGGCGGTTCGGCCCTTGCCGTGCTGCAACGTTCCCGCAAACCCGAAGCCTCATACCGTTTCATCGAATACGCCTGCCACAATGCCAAAGGCATCACAACCCGCGTGGATGGCGGCGCGTTCCCAGCCGACAAAAACACCCTATCCGACTCGAAATTCCTCAGCAAGACCACGGTGACCGACGACCGTGGCATCGAAGTGCCCTATTTCGGCGGGCAGGAATACAACCGCGTGCTGTCCCAGGCCGCGGAGAACGTGTCGACCGGATACCAGTATCTGCCGTTCGAAGTGTATGCGCGCAGCGACTTCCGGTCCACGGTGGGCAAGGCCTACAAATGGTCGAGCCTGCTGCGCAAAGAGCAGAACAGGCTCAACATCATCGCCGCAGGCGGTCAGGTCTCCGACACCTCCAACATCGGCGATGCGTTGAAGAACACCGAATCGTCCGACCGCATCAAACTTAAGGGCGGCATAGCCCTATGGCAGAAGGACCTGAAAGAATACGGAGCCAACCAGGGCTTCACCATCCAATAGCGTCTGTGTAATTGGTTTAATCGATTGCGGCCTGCGGATAGCGCATTATCCGCAGGCCGTCGGTTTTCAGATTGCCGGGCTATGATCGCCGGTTCCCGTCGCTGGCTCTTGAATCAGCGGACGTTGCGGTCGTAGATGTGCCGCATGCCCTTGAAAATCAGGTCCGGATCGTAAATGTCGATCATGTTCGTGTCGTCGGCGAACACGCGGCTCAATCCGCCCGTCGCCACCACACGGAAATCCTCGTCGATCTCCTTATGGAACTGCGCGATCGTGCGTTCGATGCCGCCGAGGAAGTTGTAGTACAGGCCCGCCTGCATGGCCGGTTTCGTGGACTTCGCCAGAATCGACTTCGGACGGGTGATCTCCACTTCCGGCAGCTGCGCCGTCCCTTCCCACAGTGCGGCCGCGGCGGTGCGGATACCGGTGGTGATCAGTCCGGAAATCACCGACGCGTCCGCGGTGACGTAGTTGAACGTGGTGGCCGTGCCGAAATCAGCCACCAGAATCGGCCCGCCATACTCGTAATACGCGCCCGCGCAGTCGGCGATGCAGTCCGCGCCCATGTTCTGCGGATTGTCCATGCGGATGTTGAGTCCCGTTTTGATGCCCGGTCCCACGATCATCGGATCGATGTCGAGGAACTTCACGATGCTCGCACGGAACGAATGCATGACCTTCGGCACCACGGACGAAATGATCACATCATCGACATCCGACGGCTTGTAGCCGCTCAAAGCCAGGAACTGCGTGATCATCAGCCCGTATTCGTCGGACGTGTGGTTCGCCTTCGTGGTGATGCGGTACGTGCCCGCGATGCGCCCATCGTCGATGAAACCGATCACGACGTTCGTGTTGCCGATATCCACAGCCATCAGAAGCATGTTGCGTTCTCCTTCGCTTTTTGCGGAAGTTCCGTTGAAATATTGCGATTATTGCGATTGATACGGTTATTGCGATTCGAAAATGCTGCGGTTAGCGCCGTTCGCCGTCCGCACGCATGGCTGCGAGCTTGACAAGAATACGTTTCGCAAGTGCGTCCTTGCCCATCTTGCTCCACCGTTCGATGCTTGGCCTGTCTGCGGTTTCGCCCGGCGTCAGCACCGTCACCACGTTCGTGTCCGCTGCGAAACCGGCGCCGGGGGTGCGCAGGTTGTTGGCCACCAGCATGTCGCAATGCTTGCCGTTAAGCTTCTTCGCCGCGTTGGCCTCAAGGTCGCGCGTCTCCATGGCGAATCCGCACAATGTCTGGTCCGGCCGCTTATGCTCGCCGGCCCAAGCCAGAATGTCCGGATTCGACGTGAGCTCGAGCTCGATGCCGCTGCGCCCGTTCTTCTTGATCTTGTCCCGGGCCTGCTCGACCGGACGGAAATCGCCGACGGCCGCGGCCATGACGGTGATGTCCGTGTCCGAGAAACGGCTCGTCACCACATCGAACATATCCCGTGCGGTCGTGACATCGACCACATCCACGCCATACGGGGCGTCCAACGCCACCGGACCGGACACAAGCGTCACCTGCGCGCCCAGATCGCGTGCCTGTTCGGCCAAGGCATACCCCATCTTGCCGGTGGAATGGTTGGTGAGGAACCGCACCGGATCAAGCGGCTCCTGCGTCGGGCCGGCGGTGACGAGCACGGCAAGTCCCTTAAGCGGCAGCTCGCCGTCCGGACGATTCGCAAGCAGCAGCGCTTTCACCGCCGTTTCGATGCGTGCCGGCTCCTCCATACGTCCCTTGCCGGCGTCGCCGCAGGCCAGCATGCCGCTTTCCGGCTCCACAATCGTCCAACCGAGCTCACGGCAGGTATTGAGATTGCGTTGCGTCACGGCGTTTTCATACATATGCGCGTTCATGGCGGGGCACAGGATCTTCGGTCCCTTGTCGTACGCGAGTATGGTGCTGGTCAGCTGGTCATCGGCGATGCCGCAGGCGATTTTCGCGATGATATCGGCGCTCGCCGGAGCGACTGCCAGCAGATTCGCCCACTTCGCGTCGGCCACGTGGCTGATCTGCAGCGGACCGTCCGGTCCGGGTGCCACGTCGGCCGTAGCGCCGGGACGATGTCCGGCGGCGAACATGGACATGCGTGTCGGCGTGTGGGTGAGGGAACTGAACGTCAGGGGAGTGACGAACTCCTGTGCGGCGGCGGTCATCACCACACGCACCTCATGCCCCTGCTTGCTCCAATCGGAGGCGAGATGGCAGGCCTTGAACGCGGCGATGCTGCCGGTGACCCCCAAAAGAATATGCGCCATGGATCAACCGTCCTTCTCGTTGTGACCTGCCGCGACTGCGTCAAGTATATAACCGGGCCGAAGCCTCCGCGCGCTTTGCGGGCGGATCCGAACGGGCCGCGGGTATGGCGGACGGTAGAATCAGGCCGTGGTGATCGACCTCACGCAGGCGGTCAACCGCAATCACAACACATAATCGAAAATACGAAGAGGAGAAATCCCATGTCGTCACCTACCGGTGCGCACGGCGAAGCCGACGCAACCAAACAGGAGAACGAACAGCAGCCGCAGTCCACGGCAAGCACCGACGCCACGCTGAACGCGCGTGCGAAATCGTCGAACGGCGCGAAATCGCAAGGCCCGAAGAAGTGGCTTATCGCGTTGATCGCCGTCATCGCCGCCGTCGCGGTGATCGTCGCCATTGCAGTGACGCGCGGCAAAAACGATGACGCGAACACTTCCGGCGTAACTAAAGCCGACACCGTCACCATCGGGCTCAAACTCGCCCCGGTCAGCCTCGACATCCGCCACCAGTCCGGATCGGCCATCGAACAGGTGCTGATCGGCAACGTCTACGAAGCGCTGCTGTCGCGCGACTCCGACAACAAAGTGCAGCCGGGCCTCGCGAAATCCTGGGACATTTCCAAGGACGGCAAGACCTACACCTTCCATCTCAACCAGAACATGACCTTCTCCAACGGCGACAAGCTCGACGCTGACGACGTGGCCTGGTCCATCAACCAGCTCAAGGAGAAGCAGTACTACAACGCCAACCAGGTGGCCAGCCTCGACAAGGCCGAAGCGGTGGACGCCAACACGGTCAAGCTCACCCTTTCCACCCCCGACTCCAACCTGCTGTGGTATCTGACCGGACGTCCTGGCCTCGTGTTCGACAAAAACGCCAAATACAACGCGAAAACCGAAGCGGTCGGCTCCGGCCCGTATACCGTCGAATCCTTCGACTCGGCCAGCAAAATGGTGCTCAAAGCCAATCCGAAATATTGGGGAACCGCGCACAAGCCCGCCACCCAGAACGTGGTGATCCGCTTCCTCGCCGACGACAACGCAGCGGTCAACGCGCTGAAAAGCGGTGACGTCGACGTGCTTTCTCCTGTGAACGCCACGCTCGCCAAATCATTGGATGCCAGCACATACACGGTGTCCGCGGCCGACGGCAGCGACAAGTTCGTGCTTGCGTTCAACTGCACGAACGCCAAACTCAAGGACAAGCGTGTCCGCCAGGCCATCCGCTACGCCATCAACCACAAGGAGATCATCGCCTCACGTGGAAATGTGGATTACGCGCTCGGCGGTCCGATCCCGTCCGTCGACCCCGGCTATGAGGACCTGACCGGCCTGTACCCGTACAACGTGGACAAGGCCAAGGAACTTATGAAGGAAGCCGGTTATACCACCGACAAGCCGTTGCGGCTCACCCTCACCTACGCCAACACGTATGGCACCGAACTGGGCGACCAGCTCAAAAGCCAGCTCGCCAAAATCGGCATCGATCTGAAGATCGACTACGTGGAATTCTCCACATGGCTGCAGAACGTGCACGCCAACGGCGACTACGAGCTGTCATTGGTGGACCACGCCGAAAGCCATGACTTCTACAAGTGGACCACGCCGGACTACTACTACCATTACGACGGCAAGCAGGCGCAGAAACTGTACGCCAAGGCTTTGGAAGCCACCGACGAGGCCGACAGCGCGAAATACCTGAAGCAGGCGGCGAAGGCCGTAAGCGAGGACGCGCCGGCGGACTGGCTGTTCGGCTACCGCGTGACGGTGGCCGTCAACAAGCACGTGCAGGGCTTCCCCAGCAAGCTCAGCCAGACGGTGCTGCCATTGTGGCGGATCTCCAAGAATAAGTAAGGGAACGGTATTTCCATGCGATTCGTGGGAAAGCGGCTGGCGCTGTTCGTAGCGGCTTTGGTGGGCCTGTCCGCGCTGGTGTTCGTGATGCTGCGCGTATTGCCGGGAGACGTCGCCGCGGTCATCGCCGGCACGAACGCCACCCCCGAACGCATTGCGTCGCTGCGCGCCGAATTCGGCTTGGACAAGCCGCTCGTCGCACAATATGGCGATTGGATGGCGGGCATGCTGCATGGCGACCTCGGCGTGTCCGCAGTCGGCGGACGGCCGGTCGCGCGGCAGATCGCCATGCGCGCCGCCGTAACGTTCCCTCTGATTGTGCTGAGCCTGCTGATCGCGCTGGCGATCGGCCTGCCGCTTGGCTGCGCGGCCGTCCTGACACGCAATCCGCGGCTGCGCGGCCTGTTCCACGGCATTGCGATCGTGGGCGGCGCGGTGCCCGCATTGTGGGGCGGCCTACTGCTGATCCTGCTGTTCTCCCGTGGCACGGGACTGTTGGGATTGCTGCCCGCGCAAGGCTTCCCCGACACCGGCTGGGCCACGCCGGGAAAGGCCCTGTCCTGTCTGCTGCTGCCGGCGCTCACCACCGGCATCACAGCCGGCGCGTCTATCATGCGCTACACGCGTGCCGCAGTGGGGGATATGGCCTCATCGCAGGCGGTGGACATGGCCATGGCCTGCGGCATGACCCGCAAACAGGCGGTATTGCGCGTGGCGTTGCGTCTGGCCACTGCGCAACTGGTGTCGGTGGTCGGCCTGACCTTCGCGCAAATGATCACCGGCGTGATGGTGGTGGAAAACCTGTTCGCCCTGCCGGGTCTTGGCGCCATGCTGGTCACCGACGTCGGCAACCGCGACCTGATCGCAGTGCAAAGCGAACTGTTCCTGCTGGCCGCGTTCTTCCTGCTGCTGGGTCTCGTGGTCGATCTGACGCACCGCGCGCTCGACCCGCGGTTGAAACATTCCGGCGTCGTTTCGGGAAAGGCGGAAGCATGAACGCATCGAAACCCGCACCATCCTCGCAACCGGCGTCGTCCGCGCAAACTACGTCGAGACCCATGCGATCCGTCATCGACGTGACATCCACTGCCACCATGAAAACCGTGCTTTCGACCATCTGGGCCAAGGCCGGCGGCAAATACGCGCTGATCGTCATCGGAGCATGGCTGCTCGTATCCGCCCTGTCCCTCGTATGGACGCCGTATTCGCTGCTCGACACCAACGGATTCAACGCGTGGGCCTCCCCGTCCGCAGCGCACCCGTTGGGTACCGACGGCACCGGCGCGGACGTGCTGAGCTGGCTGATGGCCGGCTCCCGCACGAATCTCATGATCGCCGTGCTCACCGTCGTCGTCGCGGCCGCGATCGGAATGCTGTTGGTGGCAGCCATGGTATCGCGTTCCGGTGCGCTCGCGTCCACATCGGTGGTGGTGGCCGACGCGCTGATCTCCATTCCGACGGTGCTTATCGCATTGATTCTTTCCGTGCCGTTCGGCGCGTCCGCCGCGGTGGTCATCGCCGCCTGCGGTTGCGCGTACGGGCTGAACCTGGCACGCATCCTACGGCCCTCCGCACTGCTCGCCGCACGTTCGGCATACGTCGAATCGGCATTATGGTCGGGGGCAAGCTCCGTCCGCGTGTTCTTCACGCATATCGTGCCGAACACGCTGCCGGTATTGTGCGTGCAGTTGTCCATGAGCGCCGGCACCTCGCTGCTGGCGGAGGCGGGACTCACGTATCTGGGCGTCGGCGTCGGAGCCGGCGTGCCCAGTTGGGGACATTCGCTGTCCACGTCCGTGAAATTCATCAGCATCTATCCCATGGCCGTCCTATGGCCCGGCCTGGTCGTCACGATGGTGGTGGTCGCGTTGAACCTGTTCGGCGACGCGTTGCGCGACGCGCTCGATCCGCTAACCAATCCCGCGTTGAGGGAGGCCGCATGAGCGCCGTCATACGTCATCTGAACATCGCCATCAACGGCAAGCCGATCGTCGATGATGTCGATTTGGACATCGCCGACGGCGAACGTGTCGGCTTGGTCGGCTCGTCCGGTTCCGGCAAATCGATGATCGCCCGCGCCATGATGGGCCTGCTGCCGGCTACCGCACAGGTGACGGGCAGCGTCGAATTGGGTGGTACGCAGATTGTCGGCGCGTCGGACGCAGCGGTCGCCGACCTGCGCGGACGGTACGTGGGCATGGTGTTCCAGAATCCGTCCGCCGCGTTGAATCCGGTGATGACCGTGGCGCAGCAGGTCGGTCTTCCGCTGTACCTGCATTACGATCTGTCGCTCGCCGAACGGTCGGAACGCGTCACAGTGGTGCTTGCCAAGGTCGGCCTCGGCGAGGACGTGCTGGTGAAATACCCGCATGAACTGTCGGGCGGCCAACGGCAGCGTGTCGGCATCGCCACGGCGCTTGTCACTTCGCCGCGGCTGATCATCGCTGACGAGCCGACCACCGCGTTGGATTCGATCACGCAACGGCAGATCGTGGACCTGCTCACGTCGCTGGTGGACGAGTCGGGCGCGTCGATGCTGTTCATCACGCACGATTTCGCGGTGCTGAACAGGGCCACCACACGCTGTTATGTGCTTGAATGCGGGCGGATCGCGGAATCCGGCGATACGGACGCGCTTCTGGACCAACCGCGCACCGACGCGGGACACAGGCTGGTCCGGTCGGCCCGCGCGTTGTCGTTGCACGCAGGGCAGGATGCCGGGCGGGAATCCGTGCGGAATCCCGCGCAAAAGGAGGCGGACCATGACTGACGTGAACGAAGGAATGGTGCTGCGCGGCCGCGGCCTCGACAAATGGTATGGCGCGAAACATGACCGCCGTCAGGTGCTGTTCGGCGTGGATGCGGATGTACGGGCGGGGGAGTGCCTCGCCGTGATCGGCGGCTCCGGGTCGGGCAAGACCACGCTGACCCGCGTGCTGCTGGGGCTCGAATCCGCGGACGGCGGCAGCGTCGAATACTGCGGCGAGCTGGTCCGTGGCGACGTGGCGCACAGTCTGCGCCTGCAGTCCGGATTGGTGTTCCAAAGCCCGTTCGATTCGTTGGATCCGCGATGGCGCATCGGCCGATCCATAGGCGAGCCATTGCGAATGCATCATCCGGATTGGCCACGGGAACGCGTCGCGGAACGTGTGACCGAAGTGCTGGAAATGGTGAGCCTCGATCCGGGAACGTATGTCAACCGTTTCCCCATCGACCTGTCCGGTGGGCAGGCGCAGCGCGCGGCGATCGCCCGCGCCATCGTGGACAAGCCGAAGGTGTTGCTCGCCGACGAGCCGATGAGCGCCATCGACGTGGCTGCAAGGGTCCGGATCCTTGAATCCTTCGAAGCCATCCGCAACGCCGAACCCGATATGGCGATCATCATGGTGTCCCACGATCTGGGCGTGGTGCAGCACATCGCGGACCGCATTCTGGTCCTGCACGACGGGCGCGCAGTCGAAGTCGGCCCGACGGACCAGGTGCTGGGCCATCCGCAGGACGAGTACACCAAGCGATTGGTGCAGGCCGCCTCGCTGTAGGTGTCGCTCCGCATGCCTCATCCGTGCGCGCCATACCGTCTCGCATATTCGTGGTGCGTCTCTTTTCTATAACGATTTGACCGATTGCGTGTCGGTCGATATTGTTGGTTACATGGTTAGTTAGTTATGTAACTAACCATGTAACCAACAGGATGGATGGTCCGGCATGACCGGATGTTCATGATCGGGGGACTGCGATGACGCATGGAACATATCAAAGCCACGGGATGCAACGGCCACGGCGAATCGTGACAATACTGACGGTTCTTGCTTTGAGCATATCGTTGGGCGCGTGCGGCACGGCAGGAGATCAGAAGCAAGAGCAGTCGTCACGGGGCCAGGCGTCCGCCATCAGCGGCGATGCGGACGCCAACGCCGCGGACGCGTCGTATCGGGATGAAATCGCAAAAATCAAGAACTCCGGTAGCACTGAAGCCGCCCAGATTCTCGAGGACGGCAAAATCACGGAAGAGGAGTTGGTCCAGCTCGGTTCCAGCTACGCGCAATGCCTGACCTCGAAAGGCATCACAGTGGACACCGGCGAGGCGCGATACCCCGGTGGGTCGATCAGCCCGTCCTACGGAGACGACGCGCTTGACAAGCGCAACTTGAGCGAAGATGAGATTGCCGCCACCAATGCCGCTGACGAAGCCTGCCAGAATGAGACCCAATACAAGAACATCGTCGACCTGTATCTGAGCCTCAAGGAGAATCCCGAGAACGTCGATAACGACCAACTCGCGCGCCAGCAGAACGACAAGACACTGGCCTGCCTGAAAAAACACGGCATCGTGGACGACTCCGTGACCGCCGACGCCTACGACGAGCTGGCGACGATGGGCGAATCCGGCGGAACGAGCTTCGATGACCTGATCGGCAAATACACCCTCAAGGACAATCCCGCCTACGACAAACGCAAAGCGGCCATCATCGAACAATGTGGGGCATTGTGATGGCGGGCGGCAAAACACCCGTCAGAGCATGGTCGCATGTTCGGAACCGACGGACGGATGCGGATGGAAAGCGGCGGCCGGCGACGCGACGACGTCAGCCATTGGCCATGTCGGTCGTCGCGCTGTTGGTAGTCATCGCATTGGCTGCAGGCGTCGGATGCGGATTCCTGCTGGTCCGACCGGCCATACCCCAATCGTTGCGATCCTCAACGGCCTCCGGCTCGATCACTGCGGCGAAAAGCCGGTTCGATGATGCTCGAGACGTCACCGTCACGGTCCATACCGGAACGGGGCGCACCGTGGCCTCGCCCAAATCGGGCACCATCACCGCCTATGGTTGCGCGCCCGGACAAACCATCGATTCCGGAACAAGCTTCATCGCAGTGGATGAAGTGCCGCTGCTGTCGTTGCATACCGCCGTTCCGCCGTTCCGCGACCTGCAGTCCGGTATGCGAGGCCGCGACGTGGCGGCGCTGAACGCCGAGCTGCGACGGCTTGGATATGCGGCCCCCGACGGCGATGCGATGACCTGGGACACGATTCTCGCATACAATGCGCTCGCCGATACCGTCGGCGCGGCACGGCTGGTCAAGGACAACGGGTGGACGCTAGCCAAAGACGCTTACGTGTGGTTGGATGGGCAATCCGTGACGATCCGTTCCTGCGTTGCCGGCATCGGCGCATCAATCGACGTGAAATCCGAACTGTTGACCACCGATTCGCAATCGCAATCGGTATCCGTGACCATGCCGCAGGACGAGGTGGTCGCAGGAGATCGGGTGCTTGACGTGGACGGTCGAATGGTCGACATGCCGCAACAAACGACGGTGATTACCGACTCGTCGACGCTGGCGGCATTGCTGGGCAGCGACGCCTATCGGCAGGCGTCCGGCACAGCTGAGTCCTCCGAGAGCGCGTCGGATGTGACCTTCACCCTGCAATGGCTCCTGAAAACTCCAATCGATGTATGGTCGCTGCCACCCACCGCTTTCTACGCGCAACATGATGAACAGGCCTGCGTGGTGTCCGATGGCAAGCCCGTCGCGGTCACCGTGATCGGCTCCCGTTTGGGGCGCTCAATGGCCACGGTCGATTCCGGCGCGGCATTGGGCAAAGTGCGCACGAATCCGCAAGGAGGCAAACCATGCCGATGAGTGATCCCGTTGATTCCACGGGTCCTCTGATGAAGGGGGATGATGAGCGGACGCCGGGAAAACTGGTGACGTTGCGCGATGTCGGTCACACATTCACTGGAGACACTTGGCTGTTCCGTTCGTTAAATGCTGACCTGCGGCCCGATCGCGTGTACGCGCTGGTGGGGCCTTCCGGTTCGGGCAAAAGCACATTGTTGTCCATATTGGCGGAATGGGTGAAACCGTCGGAAGGATCCATTCAGCGGCTGAACATCGGGAAAACCAGCTGGGTGTTTCAAAATCCCATCGGAGTGGCGCGCCGAAGCGTGATCGACCATGTGACTCTGCCTTATCTTGCGCAGGGACTGCCTGCGCCGCAGGCGGAGGCGCGTGCGTGCGAGCTGCTTGCCCAGTTCGGTCTGGCGGAGCGCGCGTCCAGCGAATACCGGGAGCTGTCCGGAGGAGAGGCTCAACGGCTCATGCTGGCGCGTGGCGTGGCGTCGGGCGCCGATCTGCTGCTGGTCGATGAGCCGACCGCGCAACTCGATGTACATACGGCGGATACGGTGAACGCGAGGTTGGGCGCGTTGTCAAGACAGGGCATGATCGTGGTGGTCGCCACGCATGATCATCGCACGCGCGACGCCGCCACCGATGTCATCGATTTGGAGGACTACCAATGAAACCGATGCGGTTGAAAGCGGTGCTGCGTGAGACTTGGCGCAACGTCGCCACTGGCACGAGCCGATGCGCGCTTATCTCGCTGCTGCTGTCGATATGCGCGGTCGCATGCATGTGCGCAGACCTGACGCAGATGACGGGGTTGATCGGCGACGCCCGGAAATGGAAGGAATCAGGTGCCTCCACCTATGCGATCACTTTGCAGGGAGGAATCGACGGCGCGGCCTGCGAAGGGCTGCGTTCCGCGAACGGAGTGCTGGGCGCCGCCGCCCTCCGGCAGTCGTCCGACCGCGTGCGCATCGCGTCATTGCCCGCGACCGAGATTCCGGCATACGAGGCAAGCGCACATGTCGCGCAGGTATTCGCGGCGACAGGGATACGGAAGGACAATTCCGGTGTGATCATGTCGACGGCTGTGGCGCGCACGTATGGCGCGCATGCCGGCACGGTGCTGCCGCTCGTCGGTGGCGCACGCATGCGTGTTTCCGCGACGTTCGATTGGCCAAGCGACGGAAGGCAACCAACATACGGCTATGCGATTATCTCGCCCGGCAACGATACCAAGGCCTATGACACCTGTCTGGTCCGTGCGTGGCCGGTTCCCGACGGTATCGAAAGCCTGCTGCGTGTCTCCATTCGCGCCGATGCCGAATCCGGTGTCGGCGCCGCTGCGAGCTCCACCTCTGCCGGGACGAGTGGAAGCAACGAAACGCCGCATGCGAAAATCAGCCGGATCAATACCATGCTGGGGTCGCATATGCCTGGCCCGGCGGATTTCGATGCCCGCATCACCCGGTATGCGCCACTGTTGATGTTCGTCATCGCAATGGCGTTGGGGTTCGCATCGGTTTGCATGCGCAGAATCGAGATAGCGAGCGCGTTGCATGCGGGGTATCCGAAAACCGCGATGCTGCTGCAGCTGTCTTTGGAGACGCTGGCCACGGTGGCGGCGTCTTGCGTGGCATGTCTGCCGGTTGTCGCGATCGTGCCGCTCATATTGACCGGATCCGGTGACGCGATGCCGGTTGTCGCGATGCTATGCCGTGTTCCGGGCGCCATGTCGGTCGGGATGCTTGCCGGGACTGCGGTTGGGGGTATGACGATCCGCGAACGGCAGTTGTTCGCCTATTTCAAGGCACGCGCATGACGTGTGCCGTGTCCTTGAGAGATGCTTCGCCGGCTGTTCGTTGCCGCATCGCGGCAGACCAACGGTTAGAGTGGATGACGTTGATATTGAACCGACTAGGCGGCTGGAGGCGTCGGATGCGATTCGATTTTTCGGGAACGACGCCATTGTTCCGGCAGGTGGCCGAACAAATCAGCGAAGCTATCGTCTCCGGTGCCTTCGCGGAAGGCGAACAGGTGCCCAGCACCACCGAGATCTCGTCCTCGTATGCGATCAATCCCGCCACGGTGCTCAAAGGCATGAATCTCCTGGTCGATCAGGGTCTGCTGGAGAAAAGACGCGGCCTTGGCATGTTCGTCACCACGGGAGCACGGGAGAAGGCTCGTGACGCCAAACGCGAGGAACTGCTCACCACGCGGGTCGTCGAACTCGTCGCGCAGGCAAAGGCGCTTGGCATCAGCTGCGAACAACTACAGCGCATCATCGGAAGGACCTATCGATGAGTCTGGTCATCAGCGATCTGAGCAAGAGCCGTCATGGAACGTCCCTGCTCAACGGAGTGAATCTGGAATTACGGAGCGGTGCGATACATGGTCTGTTCGGGCGCAATGGTGCCGGCAAAAGCACATTGCTGAACATCATCGCGAACCGACTCGTGGCCGATGCCGGCAGTGTGTCGTTCGACGGCAACCGTATGACGGATGGCGGCGGCATGTGGGAACGTCTCATGCTGATGGACGAGACTTGGCCATATCCTGTCGAATGGCGTCTGCGATCGGTGTTCCGTCTGATCTCGCGGCGATACGGCGGATTCGATGATGTGTTGGCGGGGCGTATGATGCAGGCTTTCGGGCTGCGGCCTGATGCTCGTTTCATGAGACTGTCCACCGGTCAGCGTGGCGCGGCGAAGCTGGTTGCCGCGCTTTGCGCGCCGACCGATATCGTGTTGCTTGATGAAGCGACTGATGGTCTTGACGCTGCGGCCCGTGACCTGTGTTACCGCTTCGTGATTGAGTCGTATGGCGACAGACCTCGCACCATGATCATATCCACCCATCTCATAACGGAGGTGGAGGGACTGGTCGAACATGCCGTGGTCCTCGACCATGGGCGGGTGCTGGAATCCTTCGACATGAACGAGTTGGCACAACGTGGGCGGATGCTGTCGGGGCCGGTCGGATCGGTGCGGCGGTACTTGGCCGACAATGGTTTGCGTACGCTGTCGGAAACCGTTCTCGGTGGTCTGCTGACTGTCGGCGTGCGTGGCGTGCCATCTGCACCGATGCCGGAGGACGTTGTCATGAGGTCTTTCGATCTCAATGAGTATGTCATCCAGATTACCGGCATGGACAAGGGGTATGCGTCATGATGGATGAAGTGAAAGGCTTGTCGGCCGGGATGCGGTTCGCGCTGACAAGGCAGCTTGCCGTGCGTTGCGTCGTGTTGATGGCGTACGTGTTGGCCGGTTATTGCGTGCCGTGGCTGTGGGGTCTGATTTTGGCCTTGGTATCCGGAGGTCATTATGTGGTGGAATACCATGTGCTTGGCCCGACGTTGGTGATGTGCGCGGTTCTGACGGCGGTTCTGGCTGTCAGTGGCTTTCGTTCCCTGATATCCATGGGCGTGGGCCGGGCCGTGTATTTCTGGACCGAGATGTTCGCCAATCTTTGCTTCTCCCTTGCCTGCTCGGTGGTCATGACGTTGGGGTTCGTGCTGACGCCGAACCATGATGCCGATATCCTCATCACGTTCCGTGTCGGCAGTGACCTGCAGTGGCTGGCTTGTGTGCCACCATCCGATTCATTCGGACGATTGCGATTCCTGAACCGTGATCTGGGCGGTTCATACGCGGCCATGAGAACAGGCGTGCGAGGCGATACGGCCAATCCGATGCTGCTGTTCCTGGCGCTGTTCCTGTTGACCGCCTCGGTGGCGATTCTGGGTCAATGCGTCGGGGAACTGCTGGCGCAGGTCAATCGGTACGGGGCAATCGCCCTGGCGGTGTCGGCATGCATAGCATGGGTCGCGCGTCCATGGCTGTTGAACAGAACCGCCACCGATGTCAATCCGATGATATGGAAACTGCTCGAGGCACTGCGGGGACGCTGGTGTCTGATGTGGCGTGAGGGGCAAGCGGCGTCCGCGGCGATGTACGGAACGTCCAACGAGCGTCTCGTATACGATCAGGCCTACACGTTCTGGCCGATGATGGTGCTTTTCGTAGGTGTGATGATCTTCGGCAACTTGTTGTGCTGGCTGTTGATCCGGCGTCGTGAGGTGCGTGTTCCGCAGTTGCTGCCGGTATGGTGGTGACGATGCTCGGCATGGGCAACACGCCGATGTCCACGTCCGTGCTATCGTATGAGCCATGTTCAATTTCTCATGTTGTTGCTGTCGCTGACCAACCGCCCGAGGGGCGCGTGGTTCATCGACGCATAACTTGAGATAGGACATTCCGACAAGCGGTCGCGCATATCGCAGGCCGTATGCGAATCGCCAAACGATCATTCGAAATAGCGCATCAGCCGAGGTTGGCGCACGCGACGCACGCGAATGAGCAAGGCAGCATCGCAACAGGTCCCGTTTCAACAACTGCACGCGACGGACGCGAGCTTCTCGAACATACGAAACCAAAACCATTCGAAAAGCCCACGAATCGCACCGCACGCAAAGGAAACGCCATGACCATCCACAACTCGCTGTCCGAACTCATCGGCAACACTCCGCTCGTCAAACTCAACCACGTGACCGACGGCATCAAAGCCACCATCGCGGTGAAGGTCGAATACCTGAACCCGGGCGGCTCGTCCAAGGACCGCATCGCCGAACGCATCATCGACGCGGCCGAACGCAGCGGCGAACTGAAGCCCGGCGGCGTGATCGTGGAACCGACCTCCGGCAACACCGGCGTAGGACTCGCGCTCGTGGCTTTGCAGCGCGGATACCGTGCGATCTTCACCCTGCCGGACAAGGTTTCCGAAGCCAAGCGTGCGGTGCTGCGCGCATACGGCGCCGAAGTGGTCGTAACCCCCACCGACGCCGGCCCGGACGACCCGCGCTCCTACTACCAGGTGGCGGACCGCCTCGCCAAGGCGATTCCCGGCGGCTACCGTCCCAACCAGTACGACAATCCGAACGGTCCCGAAAGCCACTATCACACCACTGGTCCGGAAATCTGGGAGGCCACCGACCACAAGGTCACGCATTTCGTGGCGGGCATCGGCACCGGCGGCACCATCTCCGGCACCGGACACTATCTGAAGGACGTGTCCAACGGCGCGGTGCAGGTCATCGGCGCCGATCCGGAAGGCTCCATCTACTCCGACCCGAACGACGTGCACCAATACCAGATCGAAGGCGTCGGCGAGGACTTCTACCCGAAGGCCTTCGACCGGAGCCTTCCCGACGAGATCGTGCAGGTCACCGACGCGGAAGCCTTCGAAATGACCCGACGCCTCGCCAACGAGGAAGGACTGCTCGTCGGCGGCTCATCCGGCATGGCCGTGTTCTCCGCGCTGAAATACGCCCGCGAGCACGACCTCGACGAAAACCAGCTCGTCGTGGTGCTGATGCCCGATTCCGGCCGCAGCTACATGGAGAAGATCTTCAACGACGACTGGATGCGAGCCAACGGATTCGCCGACGTCGTGGAACGCACCACCAAGCCCAGCCTCGCCGAACAGTACCTGTAAAAGACCGTCAAACGACTGTCCGGCAGCCCGATCGCACCTTTGAAACCAATGCCCATCATCCGAACGACCCAAACCATCCGATACTTCCAAGGAGTTCCCATCATGACCATCTCGACCAACACCGAAGCCCTCAACGCCACCGCTCTCGCCACCCGCGCCATCCACGCAGGCCAGGAACCCGACCCGACCACCGGAGCCGTGGTCACCCCCATCTACATGACCTCCACCTTCAAGCAGGACGGCGTCGGCGGCCTGCGCAACGGCTACGACTACAGCCGTTCCATCAACCCGACCCGCAACAGCTTCGACGAGCAGCTCGCCGCCGTGGAAGGCGCGAAATACGCGTTAAGCTTCTCCTCCGGACTTGCCGCCATCGACGTGCTGCTGCGCTCCACCCTGAAGCCCGGCGACAACATCCTGCTCGGCAACGACGTGTACGGCGGCACCTACCGTCTGCTGTCCAAGGTGTTCGTGCCGTGGGGCATCGGCCTCGACGTGGTGGACATCACCGACACGGCCGCCGCCTCAGCCGCGCTCGCCAAGAAGCAGTACGCGTACATCTGGGTGGAAACCCCGTCCAACCCGCTGCTCAACATCACCGACATCGCCGCCACCGCGGCCGTGGCGCACGCGCACGGCACCAAAGTGGTCGTGGACAACACCTTCGCATCCCCGGTATTGCAGCATCCGCTCGCAGACGGCGCCGACGTGGTCGTCTACTCCACCACCAAGTACATCGGCGGCCACTCTGACGTGGTCGGCGGCGCGGTGGTCCTGAACGACAAGGAAACACGCGACGCGGTGGCCTTCCTGCAGAACGCGGCCGGCGCGGTGCCCTCCCCGTTCGACTCCTGGCTTGACATCCGAGGCCTCAAAACCCTCGACCTGCGCGTCAAGCAGCACAGCCGCAACGCCATGAAAGTGGCCCAGTGGCTCGAAACCCGTCCCGAAGTGGAACGCGTATGGTATCCAGGCCTCGAATCCCACCCGGGCCACGACATCGCGGCACGCCAGATGCACGGCGGTTTCGGCGGCATGATCTCCATCCAGATCGCCGCCGGTTTCGAAGCGGCCAAGAAGTTCGCCGGAGCCACCGAAGTGTTCACCCTGGCCGAATCCTTGGGCGGTGTGGAATCCCTGATCGAGCATCCGGGCGCCATGACCCACGCCTCCGTGGCCGGCACCACGCTCGAAGTGCCCGCCAACCTGATCCGCCTGTCCGTCGGCCTTGAGGACGCGGACGATCTGATCGCCGACCTGGAGCAGGCGTTCCGCCAGATCTGAATTCCCTATTTCCGATAGAAGCATGAAACGGCCGGCATGGGCAAGACCCGCGCCGGCCGTTTCGCTCTCCGCGGTCAACGCACGGCATTGCTACACTTGGAAACCATGACGCAAGCTGTTGATTCCGCCGATTCCGTAGACCCCTCCGCATTGGAGGCGCTGAACCGCTATTTCGGCTACGATTCGTTCCGTCCTGGACAATCCGGCATCGTCTCGGCCATCCTCACCGGACACGACGTGCTTGGCGTCATGCCCACCGGCGCCGGCAAATCCATCTGCTATCAGATTCCCGCAGCGATCCTGCCGGGCGTCGCCATCGTCATCTCGCCGCTGATCTCACTCATGCGCGACCAGGTCGACGCCCTGAACGACGTGGGCCTTCCGGCCGCGTTCATCAACACCACTCAGACGCCGGACGAACAGGATCTCGTCTTCGCGCAGGCGCTCTCCGGCCAGATCAAACTGCTGTACGTGGCGCCGGAACGTTTGGAAACTGAACGATTCCGCAACTTCGCCGTCCGTGTGCCGATCTCGCTCGTCGCCGTCGACGAAGCGCACTGCGTCTCCCAATGGGGGCAGGACTTCCGTTCCTCATATCTTGGCATCGGCGAATTCATCGCCGGACTGCCCACACGTCCAACGGTCGCCGCGTTCACCGCCACCGCCACCGAACGCGTGCGCCGCGACATCGTTTCGATTCTGGGCCTGCACACACCGTCCATCACCGTCACCGGTTTCGACCGGCCGAACCTGTATTTCGACGTCATCAGCATGCCACGCAAAGACAAAGCATCCTGGGTGGCGTCCTACATCGCCAGCCATCCGGACGAATCCGGCATCGTCTACTGCGCCACGCGCAAGGAAACGGAAGCGCTCGCCGAATCGCTTAACAGCGCCGTCGCCGAATTGCGTGCCGCAGGGGGTGCGGATGTGTCGGATATCGGCACCATCGCCGTCGCCTACCATGGCGGTATGAGCGCCGACGCACGAGAGAAGGCGCAACGCGATTTCGTCACCGACCGTGTGCCCGTGGTCGTGGCCACCAACGCGTTCGGCATGGGCATCGACAAATCCAACGTGCGGTTCGTCATCCACCACAACATGCCCGAATCCATCGAAGCGTACTACCAGGAGGCGGGTCGCGCCGGACGAGACGGCGAACCAAGCCGCTGCACGCTGTTGTGGAACGAATCGGACATCGTCACCCGCCGCCGGCTGCTCGATTCGGATTACGAAAACGAACGATTGACTCCCGAAGAGCAGGAGGCCGTACGCGCGTCGAAACGCCGGCTGCTCGACGCGATGGTCGGCTACTGCCGTACCACGGACTGCCTGCACGCGTACATGACCCGGTATTTCGGCGAAACCGCGGGCGCGGCGGCGAAAACGGACGGCAAATGCGTGGGCGGTTGCGCCAACTGCGAGCACACATTCGAAACCATCGACGTCACCGACATCGCCCGAGCCATCAGCCGTTGCGTGCACGATGTGAACCAGCATGTCGGCAGCGGCAAAATCGTCAAGGTGCTGCGCGGCTCGAAGGCACAGGATCTAAGCTATCTCAACCCCGAAAGCCTGCCGTCGTTCGGCATGCTCGACGAAGTGCCGGAAGCGCGCATCCGCGACGTGCTGAGCCAGATGGCCACCGACGGCTTCCTGACGATCGCGGAAGGACGCCTGCCGATCGTCGGCTTCGGACCCCGTGCGGCGGAAACGGTCGCACCCGAATTCCATTACGACATCAAGAAGATCAAACGTGCTGACGCCCGTGCGCGTCGAACGCCCGACGTGTCCACTCCCGCTGTCGGATCGTACGTGCCGGATGACGGCGACGAGGCGCTATTCCAGAAGCTGCGTGCGCTGCGACTGGACATCGCGCGCGAACTCGGCAAACCGCCGTACATCGTGTTCTCCGACAAGACGTTGCGTGACATGGTACGGGTCAAGCCGATCACTGACGACCAGTTCCTTGCCGTCAACGGTGTGGGGGAAAGCAAGCTCAAACAGTACGGCGAACGGTTCATGGCCGCGATTCGGGAGGATTCCGGCGACGAGGCTTGAACCGGCCATAACCGACACGCATGGCACGACGGTTGGCGTTGAGCCCGCGAACCGTGAATAGTGGAATGTGAACACAACAACGAAAGGACAGAACATGGCGGAAGACAAGCCGGTGGTGGAAAGCTTCCAATTGGACCACACCAAAGTAAAGGCGCCGTATGTGCGCTACATCGATACGGAAACCGGCCCCCACGGCGACGTGATCTCGAACTACGACCTGCGATTGGTGCAGCCGAACGAGAACGCCATTCCGACCGGCGGACTGCACACCATCGAACACACCATCGCGGTGCTGCTGCGCGAACGCATCCCCGGTTACATCGACTGCTCGCCGTTCGGATGCCGCACAGGCTTCCACCTGCTGACGTGGGGCGAGCATTCCACCGAGGATGTGGCTCGCGCATTGAAGGAATCGTTGGAATTCATCGCCTACGAGGCCACATGGGACGACGTGCCGGCAACCACCATCGAAAGCTGCGGCAACTACCGCGACCACAGCCTGTTCACCGCCAAGGAATGGTGCAAGGACATCCTCGCCAAGGGCATCAGCTCCGACCCGTTCGAACGCCGTCTTGTGTGAGCGTTACCATGCCTGTGCGGTGGGCGTGGTAGTTTGGACGGCTGGAATGCTTGAGAGAGGTACACAGTCGAATTGAGGTGAAAGGGTTGAGCGAAACCACTTCCGAACGTCGGTTCCGTCGTGCCACCATGGATGATCTGCCTGTCATGCTGAAAATCTACCAGCATGCGCGTGAGCTTATGGCGGCCAACGGGAATCCCACGCAATGGGGAAACACGTTCCCACGTGAGGAAGTGATCCTTGACGACATTCGCCAGCAGCGCACCATGCTGCTGGTGGACGAGGCTGACGGCAAGGAGCGTGTGCTCGCCCAGTTCGCCCTGTGCACGGGCGAGGATCCCACCTACGCGCATATCGACGGCGCCTGGCTGGACGGCGACTCGTATGTGACCATCCACCGCATCGCCTCGTCGGGAATCGTCAAAGGCGCGGCCAAGGACTGCATCAACTGGTGCATCGAACATTACGGCAACGTGCGCGCCGACACGCATCCGAACAACAAGGCCATGCAGCACGTGCTCGAATCGAACGGATTCGCCCGCTGCGGCCTGATCCAACTGCTTGACCGCCCCACCGATACCACGCGTATCGCCTACCAGCGTCACGAATGGTGATTGCGCATACATAGAAACATAGAAAAAAGGACGTCTCCCGTAAAACTGCGGGAAACGTCCTTTTCCATATGAAGGGATGATTAGAACAGTCCCGGCTCGTTAAGCTGAGAATGCTTGCGGCTGTACGTGAAATACACGACCAGTCCAAGCGCGAACCACACGGCGAAACGCACCCACGTCTCCCAATTCAAACCGAAGATCAGAATCAGGCAGAAGATGATGGCGCAGATTGGCGTGAACGGCACGCCCGGCGCACGGAAGCCACGATGCGCGTCCGGCTGGGTCTTGCGCATCCACAGGATGCCGGCCGACACGATGATGAACGCGGACAGCGTACCGATGTTCACCAGCTCGAACAGCACGTTGATGTTGATGAAACCGCCGGCGATGGCCGTCAGAATGCCGAAGAACCACGTGCCCTTGAACGGTGTGCGGTACTTCGGATGCACTTCGCCGAAGAACTTCGGGAACAGTCCGTCGCGGCTCATCGCATAGCAGATGCGGGACTGGCCGTACAGCTGCACCAGCATGACGGTGGTCATGCCGATCAACGCGCCGAGGTTCACGATGAACGCCAGCCAGTTGAGGCCGGTCTCGAGAATCACGCCCGCCACCGGAGCGTCGATGAACTTCGCGAACTCCTTGTACGGCACCACGCCGGTCATGATGAGCGTCATGATGATGTACAGCACGGTGGACACGGCCAGCGAGATCAGGATGCCGCGCGGCAGCGTCTTGTTCGGATTGATGGTCTCCTCGGCGGAGGAGGAGACGGCGTCGAAGCCGATGAAGCTGAAGAACACGATCGACGCGGCCGGCACGATGCCGTACGGCTGCGTCGAACCCGGCTGGAACGTGTAGATGCCATACGGGGAGAACGGTTTCCAGTTGGCGGGATTGATGTACCAGACGGTGCACACGATGAACAGCACGATGATGGCCAGCTTGATCATCACCATGATGTCGTTGGTCTTCTTCGTCTGGTTGATGCCGATGGACAGCACCCACGTGATGATAAGCACGATCACGAAGCCCGGCAGATTGAAATACGTGGTGACTCCCGGCGTGGTGCCGTACGCGGCGGTCAGTTCGACCGGCAGATGCAGGCCGAAGCCTTCCAACAGCTTGTTGAAATAGCCCGACCAGCCGGCGGACACGGTCGCCGCCTGCAACGCGTATTCCAAAATCAAATCCCAACCGATCACGAAGGCGATCAACTCGCCGAACGCCAGATACGCGTACGAATAGGCGGAGCCGGAAACCGGTGCCATCGCGGCGAACTCCGCATAGCACAGGCCCGCAAAGCCGCAGCAGACGGCGGCGAGCAGGAAGGACACGCACAATGCCGGTCCCGCGGTGAGCGCGCCTTTGCCGGTGAGCACGAAGATGCCGGTGCCGATGATGGCGCCGATGCCCAGCATGGTCAGGTCGAAGGTTTTCAGTGTTCGCTTCAGCGGAGTCGATTCGGAGACAAGTTGGTCCACCGACTTCTTGCGAAATAGATCCATGGTCGTCAGATTCCCTGTGATTGTTTCAAAAATGGGCTGGACCGGACGGATTTCCGGGACTCTGGCACGCCTTAACGCCAGAAATCAGAAAGGCCGCGGCGATATGCGCAACAGCCTTGTGTATGGAAAGTGTAAAAAACACTGCCGGACAAAATCGTGAAAACATCGTGAATCGTCTCACCATATGTCCCTGATGTTCCATACCTGTCACATAGCGGCGCGACAATGGGAGCCATGACTTTGAGCGCAACACGTGAATGGGATTTCTCCTCCGAACAAGGCAAAGCGAACTACAAGGCCGCCCAGCGGCGGTATCCGGCGCAGGCCATCGTCGACCTCGCCGCACTGCGCGACAACATGCGCCACCTGGTGAGTGTCGTCGGCGGACCGCATTCCGGCACCGCCGTCATGGGCATCGTCAAAGCCGATGCGTACGGACACGGTCTGATCCCCGCCGCGCTTGCCGCGCTCGCAGGCGGCGCCACGTGGCTCGGCACCGCGCAATCGCATGAGGCGCTGTTGTTGCGCAAAGCGGGCATCGGCCCCGATCGCTGCCATATTCTGACGTGGGTCTACAGCGGCGCCGAAGTGCCGTTCGACGAGCTGGTCGACAACGACATCGACATTTCCGTCGGCTCGCTCGCCGGCATCGACGGCGTCGCCGCGGCCGCACGCAGGCTCGGCAAGACGGCGCGCGTGCATGTGAAGGTCGATTCCGGCTTCGGCCGTAACGGCTTCACGCCCGCCGGTTTCGACGCGGCGCTCGCCAAACTGGTGCCGCTCGCCAAGGAAGGCGTGCTGCACATCGTCGGCCAGTGGAGCCATCTGGCGGTCGCCGACGCGCCGGACGTTCCGGAATTCGTTGCCTCCACCGACATGCAGGTCGAAACGTTCAAGGGCTTCACCCGTCGTATGGAAAAAGCCGGCATTCCGCCGGAGATTCGCCACCTCGCCAACACCGCGGCGACGCTGTCCCGTCCGGAAATCCACTTCGAACTGACCCGTCCGGGCATCGGCCTGTACGGTTACGAAGCCGATCCGGCCATGGGCACGCCGTCCACGTATAGCCTGAAGCCCGCCATGACCCTGCAGGCGCAGCTCGGCACCGTCAAGGATGTGGAGGCCGGACATGGCATTTCCTACGGCCGCACGTATCTGACCCCGTCCGACACCTCCACCGCGATCGTGCCGCTCGGATATGCGGACGGCATCCACCGCTCCGCCTCCGGATTCGACATGGAAGGCGCCAAGCATGTGACCAAGCCCGGCGGCCCGGTGCGCGTGATGACCTCGGAAGGCCCGCGCCTGTACCGTGTGTCCGGCCGCGTGTGCATGGACCAGTTCATCCTCGACCTGCACGGTTCCGCTGCCGAACTCGGCATCCACGAAGGCGACAACGTGGAACTATTCGGTCCGGGCCGCGGCGAGGACTACGCCGAGCCGACAGCCGACGATTGGGGACGTGCCGCCGACACCATCAGCTACGAGATCTTCACCTGCCTGCGCAACCGCATCCCGCGCCTGTACGAGCATGCCACGGACGTATTGTCCGCCGAGGACCTCGCCAAGCTCGACCCGGCAAGCATCCTGTAATCCCGTAAAAAGCGGCGGCAGCCGCCGCACCCATAGGAAGGCGGTGCATCATGACGAGCGAAGGATACAGCGCGTTCGACGAGGAGCGTTGGGCTCCGGAACCACCCAAATCCAGCTCCCGCACCGCCTTCCAACGTGACCGCGCCCGACTCATCCACTCGTCCGCATTGCGCAGGCTCGGCGCGAAAACGCAGATTCTGGTGGCCGGCACCGACGATTTCGCACGTACACGGCTTACACACACGTTGGAGGTCGCGCAAATCGGTCGACAGATCGGCACTTCGCTCGGTTGCGATCCCGACGTGGTCGACTGCGCCTGCCTTGCGCACGACCTCGGCCACCCGCCGTTCGGCCATAATGGGGAACGTGCGCTTGCCGAAATCGCCGGCAATATCGGTGGTTTCGAAGGCAATGCGCAAACCTTGCGATTATTGACGCGCCTCGAACCGAAAATACTGTTTCCCGACGGACGTTCCGCAGGCGTGAATCTGACGCGTGCCGCGCTCGATGCGGCCGTCAAATACCCGTGGACGCTTGCCGAAGCCGCCGCGCATCCGAAAGGGGAGCGCAGCGCGAAATTCTGCGTCTATCCGGATGATACGGACGTGTTCGCCTGGCTCAAACAACACGCGCCCGACACCACCCGCCGTCCCGTCGAATGCCAGGTGATGGACCTGTCCGATGACATCGCCTACAGCGTGCATGACGTGGAGGACGCCATCGCCACCGGCGCGTTCAATCCGGGCGAACTGCACGAAAACGGAGTGATCGACGCGGTCGTCGAGGACGCGCGCGCCTGGTACGGTCCGCAATGGGACGCCGACAAACTGGTGGCCGCGTTCGCACGAATGCACCGGCGCGACACGTTTCCCGGCTACTTCGATGGATCGCGCCGCGCGTTCGCCGCATTGAAGAACATGACCAGCGATTTGATCGGTCGGTTCGCCGGTTCCGTGGAACATGCCACAAGAGATACGTACGGCAACGAGCCTTTGACGCGATACAACGGCGATCTGGTGATTCCCGAGGAAACCAGTTACGAAATCGTGGTGCTGAAAGGCATCGCCGTGCATTTCGTCATGGCGCCCGGCGAACGCGAGCCGATGCACGGCGAGGAACAGCGGATCGTCGGCGATCTGGTGGACGTGTTCATGGCGGACAATCCCAAACCGTCCAGCGCGTTGGAGAACGTGTTCCTCGACGATTGGCGCGAGGCCGGCGGCGACGGCGAACGCCTGCGCGTGGCCATAGACCAGGTGGCGAGCCTGACCGACACGTCCGCCCTGACCCTCCACTCCCTTCTCTGCTGACGTGTATACCCCCGTTTCCTGTGTGGCGAGTCAATGAGATTCATAAGTGCCGCGTAGCGCCATGTATGTTGTCCGACCGTAGGCTTGGCCGAACGGCCTTGAGTGTGTCGGATGACATACATGGCGTGGAGCGGCTGGCTGTGTGCCTAAGGCAAAGTTGAATGTGTCGCGCGTTACATACGCCGCGTAGACATAACCTATGGCATCGCTGGTAGGCTGGACCGTATGCCGGGAATGATCAAGAAGGAAGACATAGAAAAGGTCCGCGCCACCGCCGACCTGTATGACATCGTATCCGCGACCGTCACGCTCAAACCCTCGGGAACCGGCACATACGTAGGCCTATGCCCCTTCCATGACGAGAAAACGCCAAGTTTTTCCGTGCGCCCGGCGCTTGGCGTATGGCATTGCTTCGGCTGTGGTCTCGGCGGCGACGTGTTCGGCTACGTCGAACATCAGGAGAACATCGACTTTCGTGACGCGGTGGAGCTGCTCGCCGACAAATACCATATCGAACTGCATTACGACAAAGCCGACAACGTGCCCGTGCACACCGGTTCGAAACGCGCACGCCTGCTCGAAGCCAACGAGGCGGCGCAGGAATACTTCGTCTCCCAGCTGATGACCAAGGAGGCGCTCGCCGCGCGCAAGCTGTTGGACGGTCGCAACTTCAGCCAGGCCGACTGCCAGCGGTTCGGCTGCGGATATGCCCCCCAAGGATGGGATAACCTGGTGCGGCACCTTGCCGGCAAAGGCTTCACCCAGCAGGAGATGCTCGACGCGGGACTCGCACGTCAGGGCCAGCGTGGCGTATACGACTATTTCCGTGGCCGCGTGACATGGCCGATTCGCGATTCGACCGGCCGTACGCTCGGCTTCGGCGCGCGCAAGCTGTACGAGGATGACACGATCAACGCGAAATACATCAACACGCCCGACACGCAGCTGTACCGCAAAACACAGGTGCTGTACGGCATCGACCTTGCCAAATCGGCGATTGTGAAGAAACGCCAGGCGGTGATCGTCGAAGGCTATACCGATGTGATGGCCATGCATCTGGCCGGCATCGACACGGCGGTCGCCACGTGCGGCACCGCATTCGGCGCCGAGCATGCGAAGATCATCCGCCGATTGATCGCGGACGATTCGTTGGGCGCCGTGCAGCTGGTTGGCCCCCTGAAGGTGGAGGGGCAGGCGTTGAGCTCGCGTGTCGTGTTCACATTCGACGGCGATGCGGCTGGGCAGAAGGCCGCGATCCACGCGTTCGGTTTGGACGCCGCGTTCTCGACGCAGGCGTTCGTCGCGGTCGCCGAAGACAACCTCGACCCGTGCGATCTGCGCATCAAACGCGGCAACGAGGCGGTGCGTGCGCTGATCGCCAATGCACGGCCGCTGTACGATTTCGTGATCGATTCGGCAATCGACCGTTTCGACACCACGTACGCGACAGGTCAGATGGGCGCGGTCAAGGCGGTCGCCCCGCTGATCGCGCAAATCCGAGACCGTTCGCTGCTCGACCTGTACTCACGCAAGGCGGTACGTCGCATCGGCGTCGATCTGGACATCATGCAACGCGAAGTGGCGTACCAGCGTCGCAAACTGAACATGCGTGACGAGGACGCGTACGCGCCGAAACGTCGATTCCAAAACAATGCGGGGCCGTCGGCTGAACCAGCATATGCGGAACGTGGCGCGAATCCGTATGCGAATCCCGCCGCACGCAAGGCGTTGGAGCATCGCGACGCGGCCGACCAAAGCTACTATCGCATCGACGACGCCGTGTTCATCTGCGAACAGCAGTTCATGGCCACGCTGATCCAGGTGCCGTTGGCCGTCGATCCGACGATGTTCGCCAGCCTGACCTTGTCGAGTTTCATGACGCCGGTGTTCCGCACGCTGTTCCAAGCGGTCGCCGCGGCGGGCGGGCTTCCAGGGGAAGACGTGCCGCAGGGACTGTGGATGCACAATCTGACGAAGGCGGGCGGTCCGATGCTTGAATCGGTCATCAACGAGCTGGCCGTCATGCCGCTGCCATTGCCGCCGAGCGAAGCGGACGCGAACCGCAATACAGGCGAGTCGCAGGAACAATCGGCGCAATTGCGCAAGCCGACGCAGGAGGAGCGGCGGTACGCGTCCGAACTGATCGTCAGACTGCTTGATACCGGCATCATGCGCAAAATCGGCGCGGCCCAGCGCCGCATGGCGCAACTGCCGGACGGTGCAGAGAAAATCGAACTGCTCGGACAGATCACCAAACTGGAAACGCTGCGCAAGGACCTGCAGTCGCGTGTTTTCGGCAACAACGTTGCGTGACACGCCCATATGGTGAATCGAAGGCGAACGGAAGATGATTTTTAGACAAAATCTTGGCGCACGCGGGGTTAATTTGTGAAGATTTGCGGGTCTTGTTTTCGGTTTCGCCGGTTTGCAAAAGCATGCGGCAGTAAGCAATAGTAGATGAAAATCGTTGGAATGGTCGGAAAAGCAGCACGCCGAGGGTTCGTGCTAGTCGCATTTTTGGGTAAAGTGGTCTAGGCGTTTGCATGAAAATCGCTTGGGTTTTGCAAGGTGTGCAAGGCGGTTGCAAACGGGATTGACGGAGGAATGCATGCGGCGATTGGTCGTCAAGGTCCTGAAGAACGAGACCATTCTCGTAGTCGCTTCCATACTCGCACTCATATCGTGCTTCATCGTGCCGCCAGACAAGGAATACGCCGGCTACATCCACGCCAGCACCATCTCGCAGCTGATCTGCCTGATGCTTGTGGTGTGCGGCTTCCAGCGCATCGGCGTGTTCCGCATCATCGGCTCGCGCCTGCTGCATCACGTCAAAACCGCGCGTGGCCTGGTGCTCACGTTGATCGCATTGCCGTTCTTCTCCGGCATGCTCATCACCAATGATGTGGCGTTGGTCACCTTCGTGCCGTTCGCAATCGCGGTGTTGACGATGGCGCACATGGAAGAGCATGCGGTGCTTGTCGGCACGCTGATGACCATCGGCGCGAACGTGGGCAGCATGCTCACCCCGATCGGCAACGCGCACAACCTGTATCTGAAAGCGTTGACGGGCATGCCGACGTCCGAGATGATCGGCATCATGGCCCCGTATTCCGCTACCGCAGCCGTTCTGCTGATAATCATCACCTGCGTGATTTTCGGCAGCAAACCGGTTTCCGAATTTTCCGCGATCGATGGTTCCGGCATCGAACAGAACGTACTCGCCCCGCATTCCGACCGGCCGCAGCCTGACGAGATTCGCGTGACCGGCTACGGTGCCGGTTATGGCGGCTGGCGTACGATCGTATACACGGCGTTGTTCGTCGTCTGCTTGCTGGCGGTGAGCGATTTCATTCCGCTGTGGTTGATGTGCGTCATCGTGTTCGTGGCGTTCCTGCTATGCGACCGCCGCGTGTTCCGCAACGTCGATTGGGGACTGCCGCTCACGTTCTGCATGTTCTTCATCTTCATCGGCAACATGAAACGCGTGCCGGAATTCTACGAGCTGGCCGCCTCGCTGGTGGGCGCGCATCCGCTGGAAGTGGCCGTGGTGTCCAGCCAGTTCATCTCCAACGTGCCGACCACGCTGCTGCTGTCCGGTTTCTGCGACCAGTGGCGTGAACTGATCATCGGCACCAACCTGGGCGGCTTGGGCACGCTGATCGCGTCCATGGCGTCGCTGATCGGCTACAAGAACGTGACGCGCGCCTACCCGGACAAAAAAGGCCGTTATCTGGCCGTCTACACCGCGGTGAACGTGCTGTTCGTCATCGTGCTCGTCGGCCTGAGCTGGATTATCGAGTAGCGTTTGGCCGCCGACCGGTTTCCCTGACCGCTAATCTCAAGGTCGCCGGTTCGCACCTTTTGCTGGGATTGCATGAAAACCCTTGGAATCATTGGATTTCAAGGGTTTATTGTTACGTCGGCTGATGGTCTGGCGCTGTGATAATCTGTGCCGGGAAGCGTGTGCCGAGAAACGTAGGAAGGCTGAACATGCTGCAAGGATTGCTGGGAATTTTCTCCGGACTGATCACGCCGGTGCAGACCGCGGTGAACACGCGGCTCGGCCGTTCCATCGGCTCGCCGTTGCGCGCCTCGCTGGTGTCGTTCAGCGTCGGCCTCATTGCGATGCTGACTTTGACGCTGCTGCTTGGCCCGTATCCGCTGATTCCCGCCACCGCGGCGAACGGTCCATGGTGGATGTGGTTCGCGGGCGTGTTCGGTGTCACTTTCCTGACCGGCAATGTGCTGCTGCTGCCGAAACTGGGCAGTCTCAAAACCGTGATCATGCCAGTCACCGGGCAGATCGTCATGGGCCTGCTGATCGACGCTTTCGGCTGGTTCGGCACTACCGCGCAGCCGATTTCCCCGCTGCGCATCGCAGGTGCGGCGATCACGCTGGTCGGCTTCCTGCTTGCCGTCGCCGGACCGAATCTGCGATTGAGGCCTGCCATCGATCGCCCGGCTGGCGGTTCGGAAAATTCCGGCGATTCCGAAAAATCCGAAACTGACGGAAAAGCCGTACATGTGCCAGGTTCCGCGACCGTGCTGTGGAGTTGCGCAGGCATCGCGTTCGGCATGTGTTCGGCCGTGCAGACGGCGTTGTTGGGCAAGCTGGGCGTCGCGTTGGGATCGCCGGTGAAGGCATCGCTCGCCTCGTTCGTGGTCGGTCTGATCTCGCTTGCGATCGTCGTCGCATTCGTCGACCGCACCTACAGCCTCGGCGACGCGCTGAAGAAAGGCAATCCGTGGTGGATGTGGGTAGGCGGATTGCTGGGTGCGACGCTGGTGATGTGCAACGCGTACCTATCCGCGCATATCGGCACCGGCATGACGGTGATGCTGGTATTGCTCGGTCAGGTCGGCGGAGGATTGCTGGTCGACCGTTTCGGCCTGCTTGGCGTGCCACGCAAGCCCGTGGCCGGCATCCAATACGTCGGCGTGCTCGTAGCCATCGTCGGCATTGTGCTCAAGGCGATGTGATTGCCGTGTCGAGTTGGCAACCGTGTGCGAACTGACTATACTGTGTTTAGTTTGGCCCTGTAGCTCAGCTGGATAGAGCATGTGACTTCTAATCTCAAGGTCGCCGGTTCGAGCCCGGCCGGGGTCACCATCAAGCCCTCGCGTCGTTTCATGCGGTGCGGGGGCTTTCCTGTCCATTGAACGGCAAGCCATTGGCTTGCGAAGATAGGGGAGACCATGAAGCGAATCGTCGCGGGCATTCTGGCGCATGTGGACGCGGGCAAGACCACGTTGTCGGAGGCGCTGCTGTACGCTACCGGCCAAGTACGCAAACTCGGCCGCGTCGACCACGGCGACGCCTTCCTCGACACGGACGCCATGGAACGGCAGCGCGGCATCACCATCTTCACCGAGCCGGCCGTCATCGCCACGCCCGACCTCACCATCACCCTGCTCGACACTCCTGGCCACGTCGACTTCTCCGCCGAAACGGAACGTACGCTCGCCGTGCTCGACTACGCCATCCTCGTCATCTCCGGCGCGGACGGCATCCAAGGCCATACCGAAACGCTGTGGCGACTGCTCAATCGCTATCAGGTGCCCACATTCGTCTTCGTCAACAAAATGGACGCGCCCGGCGCCGACAAAACGCAACTGCTCGCCCAACTCAAGAAACGCTTCTCGGACGGCTGCGTCGACTTCACCGAGCCGATTGACGGCGAACGCATGGAGGAGATCGCCATGCAAAACGAAACGGCCATGGACGCGTATCTCGACACCGAAACCGTGCCGGACGAAACCATTCGCGCCATGATCGCCCGCCGTGAGCTGTTCCCCTGCTATTTCGGATCAGCGCTGAAAATGGACGGTATAGAACAGTTCGTCGCAGGTTTCGAACGGTTCGCGCAAGAGCCGCAATACAATGGCGAATTCGGCGCACGCATATATAAGGTATCTCATGACGCGCAAGGCAACCGTCTGACCTGGCTCAAGGTGACCGGCGGCGAACTGAAGGCCAAGATGATGCTAAGCGGCACCGCGCACGCCGGCGACGCGGATGCGGTTGCCGAAGACGGCCAATGGCATGAGAAAGCCGACCAGGTGCGCGTCTATTCCGGCGCGAAATCCACCACCGTCGACACGGTCCCCGCAGGCACCATCTGCGCCGTCACGGGTCTGACGCAGACATTCCCCGGCGAAGGCCTCGGCATGGAGCGGGACGCCGGCAGTCCGGTCCTCCAGCCGGTGCTCACGTACACGCTGGAACCGGGGGAGTGCGACATTCACAAATGTCTCGTCGCCCTACGCGAACTGGAGGACGAGGATCCGCTGCTGCACGTCGTCTGGCAGTCTCGCCTAGAGGAAGTGCACCTGCAGTTGATGGGCGCGGTGCAGCTGGAGATCATCCAGCAGATCATGCACGACCGTTTCGGCCTGGACGTCACGTTCGGACCGGGCAGCATCCTGTACAAGGAGACGATCGCCGCTCCGATCGAAGGCGTCGGCCATTTCGAGCCGTTGCGACACTACGCCGAAACGCATGTGCTGCTCGAACCGCTGCCGCAGGGCGCGGGCATGGCATACGCCACCGTGTGCAGCGAGGACGTGCTCGACCGCAACTGGCAGCGCCTCATCATGCAGCATTTCCAGGAACGCGAGCATCTGGGCGTGCTCACCGGCTCGCCGATCACCGATATGAGAATCACGCTGCTGACGGGCCGTGCGCATCTGAAGCACACGGAAGGCGGCGATTTCCGCCAAGCCACCTACCGTGCGATACGCCAGGGCCTGATGGAAGCGAAGAAGAAGGGCGATTGCCGTCTGCTTGAACCTTGGTACGGCTTCCGTCTGGAAGTGCCGCAGGACATGGTCGGACATGCGATGGCCGACATCCAGCGCATGTCGGGCACGTTCGACACGCCTACCGGCGACGGCGAATACATGGTGTTGAACGGCACGGCGCCGGTTTCCGAGATGCGTGACTATGCGATGGACGTGAACGCGTACACGCACGGCCGTGGCCATTTAAGCTGCGTATTCGCCGGCTACCAGCCGTGCCACAATGCCGACGAGGTGATCGAGAACATGGCTTACGATCCGGAATCCGACCTGGAGAACACGCCGGATTCAGTGTTCTGCGCGCATGGCGCCGGCTATCCGGTCAAATGGTACAAGGTGCCCGAATTCATGCATCTCGACTACGCGTGGGATGGCATGCGCGAATAGAACCGAAAGACAGACGGGTGGGAAGCGCCGATTGCTTCCCACCCGAGGCATGTTGTCGGATACCGACAAACGGATAAACGAAAAGCCCCACCGAATCGGTGAGGCTTCATACTGGAGCGGACAACGGGACTCGGACCCGCGGTCTCAACCTTGGCAAGGTTGCGCTTTACCAACTAAGCTATGTCCGCAAAGGTTTCCTGCCGTGAGAAGCAGGAAACCAGTGGGTGATATAGGAATCGAACCTATGACCCCTTCCGTGTGAAGGAAGTGCGCTAGCCGCTGCGCCAATCACCCGTGGGATGTTTCCGCCGGTTTCCCGGCTTCGTCATCCGCTTCGCGTGGGCGATACAAGATTCGAACTTGTGACCCCTTCCGTGTCAGGGAAGTGCGCTACCTCTGCGCCAACCGCCCGAAGCGAGTGCTAACTTACGTGGAATTTCAGCGAAATGCAAATCGTCGGCGTGTCGCGGTGTTCGCGCGGAGTTAGCTTGCTGTTCGTCAGACGGCGGGTTCCACCTGAGGGAACTCCAGCGTTTCCGCGTCGCGGTCCGCCTCGCTGGAAGGTGTCAACGCAAGTCGCATCTGATGCCAAATCACATTGCCGTGCGTCGAATCGGACAGACCCTCGTCCACGAATCCCAATCGTGAATAAAAACCGACAAGACGCTCCTTGCAGGTGAGCACAATGCCCTTACGTCCGGCCTGTGCCGCGTCGAGAATCACCTGGCGCAGCAGATAGCTGGCGCAGCCGCGATGCTGGTAGACGGGTGCCACATCCACGCCGAAAATCATCTGCCAAACGCCATGCTCGTCATGCATATCGGCGTCGTCATACATGGCATCGGCAAGATTCGGCTCGTTTGTGGCCATGCCATCGACGAAACCAACCAACGTGCCGTCCTCTACACGCGAGGGGAACGGGGTATCGTCGTCATCGGTGTTGACCAACAGCCAGAAATGGTCCGGATAAGCGGCCACGCGTGCGGTAAGGCTTTCGTTGCTTGCGGCCTCCGCAGGTGGGAAGCAGGCGGCCTCCACAGCCTCGATTGCGTCCAGATCCTCCATCGTTGCATGTCGAATGAGCATGTGCATACTCTCTCGCAAGGCATACCCAATCTTCACATTTCGATATGCGCCGACGGCGCAATCCGCCAACATGCCATACTGTAGAAGAACCTTGGAGGGATCGCAGGACGACTGTTTCGCGATACCTGATAAGTCCTTATACGAAAAACCGATAACGAAACTGGCTCGTAGTGGCGAATAAAGCGATAGTATGAGCCGCGTTCGCCGGAACAAATACGAAAAATCCGTTGAGAAGAGAAGGAGGCGCGCGTGTTCGACTGGACGTTCATCTCGCACTACGCGCCGTTCTTCGTCAGCGGTGCCGAAATGACGCTGTTCATTTCCGTCTTCGGCATCATCCTGGCGATCGTGGTCGGCTTGGTCTGCGCCGGCATCGAAATCGCGCGCATCCCCGTCCTGCGGCAGGTCGTGCGCGTCTACATCGAGCTGAGCCGTAATACGCCGTTGCTGGTGCAGCTGTATTTCCTGTATTTTGGCCTGCCGAAACTCGGACTCGTCTGGTCCGCGGAACTGTGCGCCATCGTCGGACTCGGCTTCCTCGGCGGCTCCTATATGGCCGAAGCGATGCGCGGCGGCTTGGAGACCATTCCGGAAGTGCAGCGCGAATCCGCATACGTGCTGGGCTTGAGCAAATGGCAGACATTAAGCCGCGTGGTCATTCCACAGGCCATCAGCACCTCCATTCCAGGCGTCGTGGCCAATGTGATCTTCCTCATCAAGGAATCGTCCGTGGTGTCCGCCATCGCGCTCGCCGACGTGATGTACATGGCCAAGGACCTGATCGGCATGTACTACGACACCTATGAGTCGCTGTTCCTGCTGATTGTGGCGTATCTGGTGATTCTGCTGCCGATCTCGCTGTTCGGCACTTGGCTGGAACGGAGGTTCGACTATGAGCGGCGCTGAGATTCTGCTCGAGCCGGGCGTGATTCCGCGCCTGCTACAGGGCCTGTGGGTCACGGTGTGGATCGCCGGCGTGTCCGTGGCGTTGTCCGTGCCCGTCGGCCTGATCGTCGGCTGGCTGATGACGATGAAAAATCCCGTTGTGCGGGTGCTGACCAGGATTTATCTGGATTTCATCCGCATCATGCCACAGCTGGCGCTGCTGTTCATCGCCTTCTACGGTTTCGCGCAGGCATGGAATTGGAATTTGGATGCGACCGGCGCATGCGTGTTCGTCTTCGTTTTGTGGGGCGGCGCTGAACTGGGCGATCTGGTGCGTGGTGCGCTCGAATCGATTCCGAAGGCGCAGTACGAGTCGTCGTACGTTTTGGGATTGAGCGGCTGGCAGACGTTCACGAAAGTGATTCTGCCGCAGGCGTTGCGCCGGCTGCTGCCGGCTTCCGTGAACCTCGCCACGCGTATCGTGAAGACCACGTCATTGGCCGTGCTGCTCGGCGTGGTGGAAGTCATCAAGGTGGGCCAGCAGATCATCGACGCGAACCGTTTCCAGTATCCGACGGGCACTTTGTGGATTTACGGAACGATTTTCTTCATGTACTTCATCGTGTGCTGGCCGCTGTCCATCGTGGCCCGCAGGTTGGAAAAGAGGTGGAAGCATGACTGAGCAGGCTGAACAGGTTACGCAGACCGCGCAAAACAGCGGGAAAACGCAGACAAGCCTTGAAATCAGGCATCTGGTCAAGCGGTACGCCAATGCCGACAAGCCAGTGCTGGACGACATCTCCTTCGACGTGCCCCATGGCAAGGTGTTCGTCATCGTCGGCCCGTCCGGATCGGGCAAGTCGACGTTGCTGCGCACCATCGCAGGTCTTGAGCCGATTCAGGGCGGCACCATCGCGCTGAACGGCGAGATTATCGAAACCGGCAAGCCGGGCACCGAATCGGCCGGCCGCAGCAAGCGCGGCAGCGAGCTGCGCACGCGTGTCGGCATGGTGTTCCAAAGCTACGACCTGTTCCCCAACAAAACCGTGCTCGGCAACATCACGCTCGCTCCGACGCTCGTGCAGAAGCGCGACAAGGCGGAGGTCGAGAAGGAAGCCATCGCTCTGTTGGAACGCGTCGGACTCGCCGACCGCAAGGATGCCTGGCCGCATGAGCTGTCCGGAGGCCAACGCCAGCGCGTGGCCATCTGCCGTGCGCTGATCCTGCATCCGGAAGTGCTGCTGTTCGACGAGGTCACCGCCGCGCTTGATCCGGAAATGGTGCGCGAGGTGCTTGACGTGATGCTGGAACTCGCCGATTCCGGCCAGACCATGCTCATCGTGACGCACGAGATGCAATTCGCACGAGCCATCGCCGACCAGGTGATCATGCTGGAGGACGGCGGCATCGTGGAACAATCCGACGACGCCGAAGCGTTCTTCACCAATCCGAAAACCGAGCGTGCCAAGCGTTTCCTGCACACGTTCGAATTCGACAGGCATCGCAAGCCGGCGGAACCGACGGGAACTTCCGCCGAGTAATCGCAAGTTTTGATAGCAGTCATCCGTACAAGAGAGGAGTAACCATGACCGCATCAATCATCAACAAGACAATCAAGAGCATCGTGGCCGCATCGGCCGCGTTGATCATGGCCGCCTCCGTGGCTGCCTGCGGTCCCAACGCCGCCACCCCGAGCGAGGAGAACAACGCCTCCAACGGCGGCGCCACCACGTCCAAGGTGACCGCCCGCTCCCTGGACGAGATCAAGAAGTCCGGCGTGCTCAAAGTGGCCGTCTTCTCCGACAAGGCCCCGTTCGGCTACATCGACAAGGACGGCAAGAACGCCGGCTACGACATCGTCTTCGCCGAGCGTCTCGCCAAGGATCTGGGCGTGAAGGTCAAGTACACGTCCGTCGATCCGGCCGCCCGTGTGGATGTGCTCACGTCCAACAAGGTGGACATCACGCTGGCCAACTTCACCGTCACCGACGAGCGCAAGGAGAAGGTCGACTTCGCCAAGCCGTACATGAAGGTCGCGCTCGGCGTGGTCTCCCCGGAGAACGCCGAAATCACCGACGTGAGCCAGCTCAAGGGCAAGACGCTGATCATCGCCAAGGGCACCACCGCCGAAAGCTATTTCGAGAAGAACGAACCCGACGTCAAGCTGCAGAAGTACGACCAGTACGCCGACGCCTACAACGCGCTGCTCGACGGCCGTGGCGACGCCTTCTCCACCGACAACACCGAGGTGCTGGCCTGGGCCAAGATCAACAAGGGCTTCAAGGTGGGCATCACCAAGCTCGGTGACGAAGACACCATCGCGCCGGCCGTGCAGAAGGGCAACAAGGAGCTGCTCAACTGGATCAACGACGAGATCGTGAAGCTCGGCAAGGAGAACTTCTTCCACAAGGATTACGAGGAGACTTTGAAGCCGGTGTACGGCTCCGACGTCAACCCGGATGACATTGTGGTCGAAGGCGGCAAGCTCTGATTCTTACCTGACCTGACGGCGGCCTGCCGTCCGTCAATCCTGTTTCCAAGCCTTCCGTGGCACACGCCGCGGAAGGCTTTTTCATGCCGATTCCGGGCCGGTTATGTCACATCCTTCGAAACCGTTTACAGTCCACGCGGGTGTATGTTTCCGGAGGTTTCGTACCATCCGATAACCCCTCATAAATAAACGCTATGGCGATTCGCACGTTGTATAAGCAACGTCGATAATCTCCGGCGCGTGGCGCTTTCCAAGACACGGTTAAGTAGGAACCAGCGATCGCGTGAACGGCACGCGGCAGGGAAACCACACCGAGGGGGTGCGCACCATGACCAGATTCAACACTCAGCTCGTCCACGGACTGCCGGTCAACGACAACAACACCGGAGCCGTGAACCCGCCGATCTACAACTCGTCCACCTATGCTTTCGAATCGGTCGGGACCATGCCCCGCTGGGATTACGCGCGCAGCGGCAATCCGACGCGCGAGTTCCTGGAGAAGCAGATCACGCAGCTGGAGCATGGCACGCGCGGTTTCGCGTTCGGTTCCGGCCTGGCCGCCATCCACGCGGTGCTGTCGATCTTCCAACCCGGCGACCGTATCATTGTCGGCAAGAACATCTACGGCGGCACCTACTCGCTGTTCCACGAGTATTTCGAACGCTGGGGCGTCATCGTAGAGGAAGTGGACACCACCGATTACAAGGCGCTCGATGCGGCGGTGTCCGGCGAATCCGCCAAGGGCAATGCGCATGGATGTCCGGCCAAGGCCGTGTACTTCGAAGTGCTCACCAACCCGCTTCTGCAAGTCAACAACGTGACGGCCATTGCCGGAATCGCCCACCGTCATGGCGCGATCGCCATCGTCGACAACACATTCGTCACCCCGTATCTGCAGCAGCCGCTCGACCAAGGCGCCGACATCGTCATCCATTCCGCCACCAAGTATCTGGCCGGCCATTCCGAAGTCAACGCCGGCCTCGTGATGGTCAAGGACGATGAGCTGGGCAAGCGCGTCTACTTCGCGCAGAACCGTTTGGGCGGCGTGCTCGCGCCGAACGAATGCGATTCGGTGCGTCGCGGCATCCAGACGCTCGCCTTGCGCATGGACCGTCAGCAGGAGAACGCGCGTGCGATTTCCAGCTATCTGCTGCTGCACCCGTTAGTCAAGTCCGTGCATTATCCGGGACTGCCCGGCCACGAATACGAGCTGGCCTCCAACGGTCTCAAGGGCGGTGGTGCCGTACTGAGCTTCGAAGTGGTGCCGGGCGTCGACCCTGCGGACGTGCTCGACAACCTGCATATCTTCCGTTTGGCGGTGTCTCTGGGCGCGGTGGAATCGCTTGCCGAACTGCCGTGCCGCATGACGCATTTCGAACTGCCGCGCGAGGAGCGTCTGAAGGTCGGCATCACCGACGAGCTGGTACGTCTCGCGGTCGGCGTCGAGGACAAGCAGGACCTCATCGAGGATCTCGGTCAGGCCTTCGACATCGCGTATGAGCACTATCTCAACCGTCATGCCGGCGAGAGTCTGTTCACCTTCGCGCAACACGTATATGCCTGAAAGTTTTGCCATCGGTAGGGATTTGAATATTAACTGGCGCGCTATCTCACGAACCGGACAGGGGAAAGCGCCCCCTGTCCGGCTCGTGGACGTATGTGGGTCAGCTCCTGGACAGGCGATGGTTGGCTCGTGGACGGCCCTTGCCCAGCTCGCGGACATTGTCTGCATACGATTGCATTCTTTGGTAAATTTTTACTCGGGTTCGGCAATGGTTGCAGAACCTACGAAAGGTCATGCGACAAGACCTTTAAAGAGAAACCAAAGAAAGGGAGTAATGTCATGCCGTTCCTTATAGCGCTCCTTGTCATTGCGCTGATCATCGCGTTCCTGTTCCTGTCCACGTTGTTCATCGTGCCGCAGCAGCAGGCCTACATCATCGAACGTTTCGGCAAGTTCAACAAGGTGCAGTTCGCGGGCATCCACATCCGTATCCCGTTCGTGGACCGTATCGCCATGAAAACCAACATGCGCGTCAACCAGCTCAATGTGCAGCTGGAGACCAAAACCCTCGACAATGTGTTCGTCACGGTCGTCGCCTCCACCCAGTTCCGTGTGAATCCGGAGAACGTGGCCACCGCCTACTACGAGCTGCGCGATCCGGCCGGGCAGCTGCGCTCCTACATGGAAGACGCCCTGCGTTCCGCCATTCCTGCGTTGAGCCTCGATGACGCCTTCGCCCGCAAGGACGACGTGGCCTTCGACGTGCAGAAGACCGTCGGCAACGAGATGTCCCGCTTCGGCTTCACCGTGGTCAAGACCCTGATCACCGCCATCGACCCGAGCCCGCAGGTCAAGAATGCCATGGATTCCATCAACGCAGCCCAGCGTGAGAAGGAGGCCACCCGGCAGCGCGCCGAGGCCCAGCGCATCCAGATCGAGACCCAAGCCGTCGCCGAGGCGGAGAAGACCCGTCTTCAGGGTGAGGGCCAGGCCAACTACCGTCGCGAGATCGCCAATGGTATCGTCGACCAGATCAAGAGCTTGCAGGCTGTCGGCATGAACATCGGCGATGTGAACAATGTGGTGCTGTTTAACCAGTACCTCGACGTGCTGCGCTCCTTGAGCGAATCCAACAACTCCAAGACCGTCGTGCTTCCAGCATCCACCCCTGGCGGATATCAGGACATGTACAGCCAGATCACGCAGGCGATGGTGACGGCCAACGAAACCGCCGGCCAGCACTCGACTGTGCCGACACCGCCGCACGTCGCTCCGACGACGCCGCGTATCTGACACATGTTTGGTGATGCCTGCAGTCGTCGGGCATACGTTGATTGGCCGCAGGCATGTGAATCACAGGAAAGCGAAAACGAAAAAAGAATCCCTTCTTTCGTCGGGGAGCCGCGTAGATGTGACGGAGAGTGCGGAAACGATGAAAGAAGGGATTCGTGTTGCAAGTGCGCCGTCGTACCACGACACACGTCTGTTATACGGAAGGCTTCGCTCGGACGTCAGGCCAGAGTGACAAGCTTCCCGGGAGAAGGTGCGTTGAGACATTCAGCAGCATGCGCTTCCATGGAACGGAGCTGGTCTTGCAGATCCATGACTTTCTTTTCCAACCATGCGATGGTCATGGATTGGGAGATGACGAGCAGGTCGCGCTGGTCAGCTGCGGCTTCGTTGGCAAACGATTGTGCTTCGGTCATGATTTGCGGATCTGCTTTCCACCGTGCGATGGCGCGTTCGATACGTTTACTGCCCACGATTTTCGGATTGAGCCCCGCGCTGGCGAAGATGCTGGTCGGCCCGTTGCCCCGTAAGTATTGCGCCATGCAACGCACTTGGAATTCCCTTGAATAGGTGATACGGTCCATTGATGCCCGCTCCACCGCGGGCAGGGTGTTGAGGTAGTAGACCTCCGCTTGTGTGAAACGACGTTTCATGATGTCCCCCTCATGGTATGGAACCGTTCAGCTTCGTTTTCGATTCGTTGCGATGCCTTCATTGTATTTTCGTCGTTTCACGGTTCACTGCCATTTGGCACGAAACAAGGGATTCTGGCATGAAATAACATGTTCCATATCGTTCAGGCGGGGTTTCTTGAACGGTTTTCGAGTTTCAGGCACGCGCGGACCGTGGCTTCAGGGTGTTCCCTTAAGGGTGGCGAAGCGCGGTGAAACACTTTAGACTTAGGAGCAATTATCAACATATTCCCAGAAAACGAGGAGGTGAATGTGCCGGTAGGTAGCACATCCAATGCTGGGAAAACCGGTCGCGGTCCCATTATCGAGGTTAAAAACCTACGCAAGGAATATCCAGTGCTCGATGAGACCGTCGTAGCACTGGAACGTGTCAATCTCGCCATTCCGCAAGGGCAGATCTGCTGTATCTATGGCGAGTCCGGATCCGGTAAATCCACCCTGCTCAATCAGCTTGCCGGCATGGAAAAACCAACTAAAGGTGGTGTACGTATCACAGGTGTGCCCATCAGCAGGCTTGACGAACGGCAGCTGGCCGAATTCAGGCAGAAGCACCTTGGCTTCGTGTTCCAGTCGTACAATCTGCTGCCCAATCTCAATGCCATCGAGAATGTGGCCATGCCACTGATGTTCCGAGGCGTGCCGAAGCGTAAACGCGAGACGATCGCGCGTGCCATGCTCAAGCGGGTCGGCCTTGGCAAACGCATGAACCATTATCCGGCCCAGATGTCTGGCGGTCAGCAGCAGCGCGTCGGCATCGCCCGCGCTTTCGCGGCACGTCCGCAAGTGGTATTCGCCGACGAGCCGACCGGCAATCTCGATTCCAAAACCAAAACCGAAGTGATGGATATGATTTGCTCGTTCGCACGCGATTCCAACCAGACCATCGTGCTCGTCACACATGACGACAATATGGCGCAATACGCCGATCGCATCGTCACACTTCTTGACGGCCGCATCATCGGCGACCGGCTTACGTAACATTCACGACAACGCATATCGACAACTATGACGACAACAGAAGGGCCTTCCATGGGCAACAACACAAGAATCGCAACACTGCTCAACGGGGTAATCTCACTATTGGCGGTGGTCGCCATCACGTTGGTATGCATCGTGCCGACGGCGTTCGCCGAAGATGGCGCCAATACTTCCGATGCTCCGGGTGCGGGAGCGGACAACAGTGTTGAGCAGATTGCTGGGCCGGTGCCGAACATCATTATCACCAATTTCACCTATGGCGACGGGTCGGTGGCGGTCGGCAGCACCTTCAACCTCGGTTTCACCTTCCAGAACATGGGCAAAGTGGCGGTGAGCAACATGGTGGTCACCGTGGACGGCGGTGAGAATTTTGCCATCTCCGGCGGTACGAACACGTTCTACTACGATGCGCTGAATGCGGGAGCTGCGTTGACGCAGACCGTGCCGATGCAGACACTGGCCAGTGCGAAAAACGGCGCGCAGGGCATCGACATCAGCTTCAAATACGAGTACGTGGACGGTGCCGCACGCAGCTCCAACACTTCCGACATCAAAATTTCCGTACCCGTTTCGCAGCCTGATCGTTTTGAATTGAACGATCCAGTGGTGCCCAATATCGTCAACGCAGGTGAGGAAACTACTATCACCATGGATTACGTGAACAAGGGCAAGGGCGACGTTTCCAATGTCGAGGCGAGCGTTGAAGGCGACGGTATCACCGCCACGCAGGCCAAGCAGTACGTCGGCAATGTGGCGTCCGGCGCGTCCGGCTCCATTGGATTCGCATTCACTGCGGACAAGCCCGGCGAAACCGAGGCGAAACTGACGGTGACGTATGAGAATTCCGATGGACAGCCGCAGACCAAGGAATTTCCGGTGAAAATCAATGCCGTTGAAGCTCCTGTTCCGGATGATTCCGATACGGATGTTGACGTCCAGGATCAGAGCATGCCGGTCTGGGTGTGGATAGTGGCGGCGGCCGTTGCACTCGTCGTGGTTGTATTGACGGTCGTATTGGTGGTCCGTCACCGCCGTAAGAAGGCAAAGCAGGTGGCCGATGATGACGATTGGGATTGGGAGCCTGCCGATCTTGGAGCCGATAAGCAGGGTAAATCTACTGCCATGGCTGCCGATGCGCCGACGCAGGTAATCGCCACGGCAGGTGGCACATCGGCTGCCTCCGTATCCGCAACGTCATCTTCCACTCCATCCGTCAAGGAGTAGGCATGCGATTTTCGGATATCGCACATACTTGCGCGCAGAATTTGCTGCGGCGCAAATCGCGTACGATTTTGACGGTGCTCGGCGTGATCGTCGGCTGCTGCTCCATCGTCCTGATGATTTCGATTGGACAAGGCATCAGCGAGCAGAATGAGCAGATGCTCAAGAGCATGGGCAATCTCAACGACATTACCGTCACAGCTGCCGGCGGCTCGGGCGCGTACGACAGCTCTGGCGTCGGTATGTCGAGTTTGTCTTCGTCGGACATGACATCATCGGATCAGCAGGCCAAGCTTGACGATGCTGCGGTACAGACGTTCCGTGGCATTTCAGGCGTCGCAGCCGTGATGCCACAGCGGTCGGCGCAGAGCACCGTGGATCTCACTGCGGGAGCCGGATCCCGATACGTGGCTCAATATGCTTCTGTGATGGGTACGGATATGACCCAGCTTGAAGCATCGGGATACAAGCTCGTTCAAGGGCGTATGCCGAGGCGTGCCGGAGAAGTATTGCTCGGCAAATACGCGGCATACCAGTTTATGGATAAGTATCGTTCCGATGATGACTCCAGGCGTATCGCTCCCGGTGATTATGAGTGCGATGAGAACGGTTGCAAGGAGAGCGAGGGGGAGAAGCCGTTCTTCGACGTACTGACCACGAAACTCAATTTGATTACCGGAGCCGATTATCAAAGCCCTGACGATTACCGCAAAATAGGCAGCACTTCGATGAGTTCCACCGATTCAGGCGACGGCGATGGTACTGCCAGTTCGCAGAATCCTGTGGTTTCCATGCCTCTCACCGTGGTCGGTGTGTTGGACGCTTCAACCAATAATTACGATGCATTCAGCTCCGGTGTAGTCATGTCGCTGGAGGATATGGACACATTGCAGGCCAAAATCGACGGCAAAACCAATACCACCAGCCGGACCAAAACAAACTACGACCAAGTGGTGGTGCACGCTCAAAATATCAAGGATGTGCCGGGTATCGAAGCGCAGATCAAAATGTCTGGCTACCAAACCACGTCCTTCGAACAGACCCGCAAGGAGATTGAAAAGCAGAGTCGTGGCATCCAGCTCGCATTGGGAGGCATTGGCGCGGTGTCATTCCTGGTGGCGGCCATCGGCATCGCCAACACCATGATTATGTCCGTGTCGGAACGCACTCGGGAAATCGGCATTATGAAGGCGCTCGGCTGCTATGTGAAGGATATTCGCACGATGTTCCTATGTGAAGCAGGTGCCATCGGTCTGGTCGGTGGACTTATCGCCTGTCTGATTTCCGCCTTGGGGTCGCTGAGCATCAATCTGCTGTCGTTTGGTGGATTCAGTATGGAAAACGTAGGCAAAGCGATTATGGGCGGTGACGACGTGAGCCGAATCTCCGTGATTCCATGGTGGCTGTTTGTCGTGGCCGTGTTGTTTTCGATTCTGGTGGGCATACTCGCCGGTTTTGGGCCAGCTAATAAGGCTGTGAAGATTCCTGCGTTGGACGCCATCAAGAACGAGCAATAGCGATTGCGATTGACAATAATGCTTATGGTCGGCCATGTGCTGTTCAGCGTGGGCCGGCATTTCGCGATTGTTCAACGTTCCCTGTCGATTTTTGACGGTGCCGGCTAGTTGCGTGATTAACGGGCCAAGACGCGGCGAATGCGATCAGCCACCGCTTCCACAGTCAGCCCGTAACGTTCGTCAAGCTCGGCAAGGGGCACACGATCGGTGAATTCTTTCGATGCGCCGAAATTGAGCGCATGCACAGTGGCTGCTTTCGGATTAGTGGAATTCGCGTAGAAAGCGGTCACCTTCTCACCCCAGCCGCCTTCCAGCTGGCCATCCTCCAAGGTGACGACCACACGATGGCCGTCGGCAAGCACATCAAGCAGTTCGCCATCTATCGTGGAATACTGCAATGCGTTGATAAGCGTCGCATCAATGCCATCGCAGGTATCGAGCGTGCCTGCCACTTCGGCGGCAAGCGGCATCGTGTTGCTCAAGCCGATAATCGCCACGTCCCGTCCCGGACGTACGACTTGATAACGCCTGAAAGGACAATCGCCAGTACTGTCAACGGACGTTTCGTGCGCGTCGGCACGTTCGGCCGGGTCGAACGCCATATCGGCGGAACGCTCCATGGCAAGAATCTGCTCGCCGGGCATGCGGATAGCCGTCACACCATGATCAGACGGCCCCGTGGCCCATGCAAGCATGTCCAGCATCTGCTCTCCGCTGGTCGGTGCCAGACAGGCCACATCAGGCGTGTTGGCGAACATCGTCATATCGAACGTGCCGGAATGTGTATTGTCCGCGCCGGAAATGCCCGCTCCGAAAATCAGCAGCGTCGCCGGAACATGATTCAACGCCAGCTCCTGCTGCAACTGGTCGTAAATACGCTGGAAGAACGTGGCGGAAGTCGCCAGAACCGGCCGGCCTCCAGCCTTCGCGATGCCTGCGGCGAACGCGGCCGCATGCTCCTCGGTAATGCCGGTGTCCACATAATGCGATCCGGCACGTTCACGGAAATCACGGGTGATGCCATTCGAACCAGGGGTGGCGGGGGAGATGACCACCAGTCCCGGCTCGTTTTCGAAACGGGACTCCAACGAAGCCATGGCCATCTGACCGTAGTATTTGCGCGCGTCAAGCGGCTTGCCGAGCGCGCTGTCCGGATCCTGCCAATGATTCGCCTCGCATTGGCCGGCATGCGGCTGCGGATTGGTCTGGTTGCATCCGTCGGAACCATCCTGCGCCTCGGTCTCATCGCTGAAACCCAAGCCCTTGGTGGTGTGGATATGCAGCACGACGGGATGGTCGATATCCTTCAAGTCTTCAAGCGCCGCGACCAGCGTGTCCACATCGTTGCCCTGCTCCACATAACGGTAGTCAAGTCCGAACGCCTTGAACAGATTCAGCTCCGCGGTTCCGTTCGACGCACGCAGACGGGCAAGATTGCCGTACATGCCACCGAAATCCTCGGCGATCGACATCTCATTGTCGTTGACGACGATGATGAGATTACCGCCCTGTTCGGCAGCGTTGTTCAGTCCTTCGAAAGCGATCGCCGAGCTCAACGAACCGTCGCCGATGATGGCGATGACGTTGCCGATTTCGCTTGCTCCCGCAGCGGTATGTTGCATATCACGTGTTTTGGCAAGACCGCAGGCAAGGGAGATGGACGTGCCGGTATGGCCCAGCACGAAGGAATCATGCTCGCTTTCCAACGGATTGGTGAAACCCGTCACCTCGCCGAACCGCGACTCGTCCAGATACGCCTCGGCGCGCCCGGTAAGCATCTTGTGCACGTAGCTCTGGTGGGAGACATCGAAAACGAAACGGTCACGTGGAGAACCGAACACGCGGTGCAACGCCACGGTAAGCTCCACCACGCCAAGATTCGAACCGATGTGGCCACCATGCTTCCGGCCGTAATTCAACAGCGTGGAACGAATCTCCAGACACAGATCACGCAACTGTTGCGAAGAAAGGGCATGCACATCCGCCGGAGAATGAATCGAACCCAGTATGCCAGCGGTCATTATGCGCAACTGTCCTTCCCTGAACCTGTCTTCTTTACCGCGGAAAATCCTATCCCACTGTATGCCTCTGCCGGGGTGTCGGTTGTGAAATACCTGCAAAGTCTTCTCAACTGCGGCACAATGGAAACGATGAAATGAATCGAACCACCGAAAAACCGCGAAGGAGCGCTGACCATGAAAGCCGTATACGCAGCAGGAACCGATTATGACAATCCGCTGTCGCAACTCAAGGTGGGGGAGCTGGACACGCCCGAAACCAAGCCGTTCTGGAGTACCATCCACGTGGCCGCAGCCAGCGTGAACCACCACGACATCTGGAGCCTGCAGGGCGTGGGACTCTCCGCCGAACAGACGCCGATGATTCTCGGCACCGACGCGTCAGGCGTGCTCGACGAGGACATTCCTGTTCGCAAAGGGCTGAAAGCCGGAGCCGAAGTGGTGCTCTACACCTTCGTCGGCACCGACGGCGCCGGCGTCATGCCGGGGGAGCGGCGCACCATCCTATCCGAAAAATACGCGGGCACCATGGCCGAAACCACCCAAGTGCCCAGCGCCAACGTGTTCGCCAAACCCGCCAACCTGACCCTCGATGAGGCTGCCGCGCTCGGCACCAGCTGGCTGACCGCCTACTCACTGCTGTTCACATCGGCCAACGTGAAACCGGGAGACACCGTGCTCATCCAAGGCGCGGGCGGCGGCGTGTCCACAGCGGCCATCCAACTCGCCCATGCGGCAGGACTGGAAGTGTTCGTCACGTCACGCAGCGAAGAGAAACGAGACCGCGCGATCGCCATCGGAGCCGACGCCGCCTTCGAAACCGGCGCGCGACTGCCGCATAAGGTCGACGCCGTCATCGAATCGGTCGGCGCGGCCACCTGGAGCCATTCCGTCAAATCCGTACGCCCCGGCGGCACCATCGCCATCTGCGGAGCCACCACAGGAGACCAGCCTGGAGCCGAACTGACCCGCATCTTCTTCCAGGACATTCGCGTGCAAGGCAACACCATGGGTTCGCGTGACGACTTCGCACGACTGCTCAAATTCGTGGAACACGCCGACCTGCACCCCGTCATCGACTCCACCTACGCGCTTGCCGACGCGCCCGCGGCGTTCCACAAAGTGGTCGACGGCGACGTTTTCGGAAAGGTCGTGCTGCACATCGAGCCAAGTAAGTAAAGTAGGCGGTGTTCTGGAACACGTAAGTCTACGTAAATCCTTCGGAGGTTTTGATGGCAGACAACAAGCCTGAAGTCGCGGTGATCATGGGATCGGCAAGCGATTGGGAGACCATGAAGCACGCATGCGAGATGCTCGACCAGTTCGAGGTGCCGTACATGAAGCAGGTGATTTCCGCGCACCGCACCCCGGAACTGATGGGTGAGTTCGCGCACAACGCCCGTGCCAACGGGCTGAAGGTCATCATCGCCGGCGCGGGCGGCGCGGCCCACCTGCCGGGCATGGTCGCGGCGCAGACCACACTGCCGGTCATCGGCGTGCCGGTGCGCTCCCACGCGCTGTCCGGCTGGGATTCGCTGCTGTCCATCGTGCAGATGCCGGGCGGCATTCCGGTGGCCACCACCGCCGTCGGCAACTCCGGCGCAACCAACGCCGGCCTGCTCGCGGTGAGCATTCTGAGTACCACCGACGAGCGACTGGCCAAGGCGCTGCAGGACTATCGTGACTCCCTGAAGGAAAAGGTGGCTGAATCCAATGCCCAGCTTGTCTGAGGAAACCAACGGCCGTATCGAACGACTGATGCCCGGCGCGACCATCGGCATCATCGGTGGCGGCCAGCTCGGCCGCATGATGGCGCTGTCCGCACGCTACATGGGCTTCCGCATCGGCGTGCTCGACCCGACATCCGACTGTCCGACCGCTCAGGTCGCGGATTTCCAAGTGACCGCCGAATACGACGACATCGCCGCCATCCGCGAACTGGCTGAAAAGTCCGACGTGCTCACCTACGAGTTTGAGAACGTGGACGCCGACGCCATCGATCAAGTGCGTTCCCTCGCGGCGGCCCCGCAAGGCACCGATTTGCTGCGCGTCACGCAGGACCGTGTCAACGAGAAGCGGTTCATCAACGACCATGGCACGCCCACCGCGCCGTGGAAGGCCGTCAACAGCGTCGAGGAACTTGAAGCGGCACTTGATGAGATCCACTATCCGGCTGTGCTCAAAACCCGTTCCGGCGGTTACGACGGCCACGGCCAGACCGTGCTCAAGTCCGAAGCCGACTTGGAGCAGGTGCGCGCCCGCGCCGACCATGACGGCAGCTTCCCGCCAAGCATTCTGGAAGGCTTCGTCGATTTCGCGTTCGAAGCGAGCATCCTCGTCGCCGGCAACGGCAAGGATTACGTGACCTTCCCGATCGTGCGCAACGAGCATCGCAACAACATCCTGCACATGACCATCGCGCCGGCCGAAGTGGACGAAACCGTGGCCAAGGAGGCGCACGAGCTGGCGTTGCGACTGGCCAAAGGCTTCGAACTCGCCGGCATTCTGGCCATCGAACTGTTCATCACCAAAGACAACAAGGTCATCGTCAATGAACTGGCCCCACGTCCGCACAATTCCGGCCACTACACCATCGAGGCCTGCTCGTTCGACCAGTTCGACGCGCACATTCGTGGCATCGCCGGCTGGCCGCTCGAACAGCCGCAGCTGCTCAAACCCGCCGTCATGGTCAACGTGCTCGGCCAGCATGTGGCGCCGACCCGTGCGCTCATCGCCGACCATCCCGAATGGAACGTGCACGACTACTGCAAGGCGGAAGTGCGCCACGACCGCAAGATGGGACACATCACCGTGCTGACCGACGACACCGCCAAAACCGTGGCCGACCTTGAAGCCACCGGCTGCTGGGACGACTTGAAGAAAGCCTGACATCATAAGTAATGAGTGAACATATCGTGCGGCAGACCCGCCAGAAAGACGCCATCCGCGACGCGCTGAACGGCTGCGACGAATTCATCTCCGCGCAGGAGCTGCACCGCAAGCTGGAAGACCGTGGCGAACATATCGGACTCGCCACGGTCTACCGGCAGCTCAACGCCCTGGCTGAAGCCGGCCGCGCCGACACGGTCCGTCTCGACGGGCAGCAGCTGTTCCGCCTGTGCGGCGATGACGGGCACCATCATCACCTCGTCTGTACGAACTGCGGCAAAACCGTGGAAATTGAATCGCCTTCCGAAAGCTGGCTGAAAGGCATCTCCGACAAGTACGGCTTCACCATCGAACGGCACACGCTGGAGGTGTTCGGCCTGTGCGAGGACTGCCGGAAGGCGGACAAGTAGCGGCTGTCTGCCGTATTTCCGTTGGAATCGTATCGCCATCGGCGCAATCCAATCGTAAAAATCGTAAAGAAAAAACGTTGGACGTTGTCTTTTTCAGACGCATATATGACAATAGGGCATTGCAAACGAACTAAGTGGGGTTATGCGTGACCAAAGCAACATCGAAAAACGAGCCGATTGAGGAGCTCGACATCGCTACCGTGGACCCGATGGCCAAGAAAGCGGGCAAGGAGTTCCCCGGCTGGCTCTACGGCGTGCTATTCGTGCTGTTCGATGCGGTGGGCGTTGCCGCCCTGCAGATCGGTGTCAGCGAATCCGCCACTCGAGTCCAACTATCGAACAACATGTGGCTCACCGGCTGGGGATTCGTCGGCAAGATGTTCACCAGCGCCAATTTTGTGGCTGTGCTCAACCTCATACTGTGGGGCGTCCTGTACGTGATCCTGCTCATGCTCACCAACCGTTTCTGGGTGGCCACGCCGATATTTCTGGCGGTGACGTTCATCGTCGCGGTGATCGAGCATTTCAAAGTGTCGATTCGATACGAGGCGATTCTGCCAAGCGACCTGAACTTCCTCAAAGCCGATGCGGGCAATCTGATGGGCTTCATGCCGGCCGGCGCGCAATGGACCATTCTGATTGCGGTCGTGGCATTCGCGGCTTTCGTGGCGCTGTTCGTCTTCCTGAACCGTCGTGACGCGCGGCATGGTAAGCTCTTCCGCGGCTCGGACAAGCAATCGCGTTCAGTGAACGCGATCACGCGCCTGCTGCTGATTCTGCTTCCCGGCCTGTTCTTCACGTTGTATTCGATGCAGGTGAGTACCGTCGGCTCCTGGGCCAAGACCTTCGCCACCGTCATGGGAGACAAGCCTTCCATGTGGGATTCCGTATACGATGCCCAGCGCAACGGTCCGCTGGTGGCGTTCACCCGGCAGCTCAATCCGAAAGTCATGATTAAACCGGAAAACTATTCCGAGGAAACCATGAAGGAGGTCGCGGCCCGTTACACGAAGGAAGCGAAGAAAATCAACGCGGACCGTTCCGCGAATATGACCGACAGCACGGTGATCTACGTGCTGTCCGAATCCTTCTCCGACCCGTCACGCGTGCCGGGACTCAAAGTCAACAAGGATTCCATGCCGAAGATCCGTGAGATCAAGCAGAACACCACGTCCGGCCTGATGCTGTCCTCCGGATACGGCGGCGGCACCGCCAACTTGGAATACATGGGACTGTCCGGCCTGAGCATGGCGAATTTCGATTCCTCCCTGACCAGCCCATACCAGCAGCTGGTGCCGAGCGAGCATTGGACGCCGACAATCAATCAGATGTGGGGCGCCGCAAAGAACTCCATCGGCCTGCACCCGTACGAATCGTCCATGTATTCGCGCGCCACCAACTACAAGAAGTTCGGCTTCTCGCATTTCTATACGTTGACCGGTCCGGACGTCATCTCTCACCAGGACAAGCTCGACGACTCGCCGTACGTCTCCGACGAGGCCACCTACAAGAGCACGCTGGAACAGGTGAAGAAAACCAAGTCCAACCAGTTCCTGCAGGTCATCACCATGCAGAACCACATGCCTTACCACAAGTGGTACAAGCATAACGATTTCAAGGCGACCTCCACCACGGACAAACCGTTGAAGGACGACGAGCAGGAGTCCATCGAAACCTATCAGAAGGGCGCTTCGCTGACGGATGATGCGACCGCCGATTTCCTTGCCGAACTCGACAAGCTCGGCAAGCCGGTCACCGTGGTCTTCTACGGAGACCATCTGCCGGGCATCTACTCGTCGGCTTCCGCTGATGACGGCAACTCGCTGGCGTTGCATCAGACGGACTACTTCATCTGGTCCAACAAGGCTTCCGGCACGCAAGGCAACAAGATCGGCAACGCCGACTATTCGTCGCCCAACTTCTTTGTGGCGCAGGCCGCCGAGCATATGGATGCCAAGGTGTCGCCGTATCTGGCGTTCCTCACCGAAATGCACTCCAAGATCTCGGCCATGGAACCGCCGGTCGTGAACAACATCCAAGGCTGGGACCGCATCCCCGAAGGACAGAACATCTATCTGAACTCCAAGGGCGAGCCCATGGCCGAAGACGATTTCGACGCCGAAACCAGACAGCTGCTGGCCGATTACCGGCTCATCCAATACGACATCACCACGGGGAAGAATTATCTGAAAAACACCTCGTTCATGACCCTGCCGTAACGAGGACGGCGCGCCTTCCGCACGGCTCGACACTCGACGTACCGTTGTGCGCCTTCGTGTCGTGCCGCACGGAATTCGCGCACGTCCTCGTCACGGCAGGCGTGTGGTGGGCGACGACGCGCCTGCCGCACAAATCTTAAAACGTTGAGGGGCTGTTCCAAACTATTGGAACAGCCCCTCAACGGCTATTGGTTCAGCGCAGCCAACACACCATCATCACGCGTTCAGTGCTTTGAAACCGATGTCGTGACGGTAGAACATGCCCTTGGTGTCGAGCTTGTCGATGATCGCGTAGACCTTGTCCTGCGCGGCCTTGATGTCCGCAGCGGAGGACTCGACCAGCAGCACGCGACCGGAGTTGGCCACGAGACCATGCTCGCCACGTGCGACGCCCGCATAGTAGACATGGGAATTGTCGTCGACCTTGATTTCAGGAATCGCGGCACCCTTGACCACGTTGGTCGGGTAACCTTCGGAAGCGAGCACCACGCCGAGAGTGGCATTGTCCTCATCCCAAGTGAATTCCGGGGTTTCGCCGTTGAGAATGGCGTTGATGCCGGCACCGAGATCGGACGTGAGCTTCGGCAGCACCACTTCGGTCTCTGGATCGCCGAAACGCGCGTTGAATTCAATGACCTTCGGTCCGTCGGCGGTGGCGATGAGGCCGGCGTACAGAATGCCGGTGAACGGCGTGCCCTCGTCGGCCATGGCCTGAACGGTCGGCTTGACGATGGTTTCGATGGCGGTGTCGATCACATCCTGACCGATCTGCGGAACCGGGCTGTAAGCGCCCATGCCGCCGGTGTTCGGACCCTTGTCGCCATCGTAGGCACGCTTATGATCCTGCGAAATCGGCATCGGCCAGAAATCGGTGCCGTTCACAAAGCTCATCAGAGAGAATTCCTGACCCTCAAGGAAATCCTCGATAACCACCTTCGCGCCGGCGTTGCCGAAGCGGTGGTCCACGAAAATGTCCTCCAAAGCGGCGATGGCGGTCTCCTCATCCATCGCCACGGTCACGCCCTTGCCTGCGGCCAGGCCATCGGCCTTGATGACGATCGGCGCGCCATGCTCGCGCACATAAGCGGTGGAACGCTCCAAATCGTCGAACGTCTGGTACTTCGCGGTCGGAATGTCGTGACGTTCCATAAGCTGCTTGGCGAAGTCCTTGGAACCCTCGATCTGCGCGGCGGCCTTGTTCGGGCCGAACGCCTTGATGCCGGCGGCCGCGAAATCGTCGACGATGCCTTCGATAAGCGGCACTTCCGGTCCGACGAACACCCAATCGTAACCATTGTTCTTCACGAAATCGATGAGCGCCGCATGATTGGACGGGTTGAGCTGCGTGGTGCGGATGCCGTCAAGTTCCATGCCCGGATTGCCTGGGGCCACAGTGACCTCGCTGACGCTGTCGCCACGCATGAGCGTGTGGGCGATGGCATGTTCACGCGCACCGGAACCAATGACCAGAACCTTCATATTTCCTCCTGTTGTATCCCTTATGGGGAAGAGTGCCAATCTCAAGAAATAATATCGGGGGTGCCTGTTCGGCTACCCCCGTATGTTCGTTTACTGCAGTTCGACGTCCTCGCCGGTCTTCTTGACGATATTGCCCAGCACATAGCCGGCCTCGCCATTGGACTTCAGCAGTTCCATGGTCTTATCGGCATCTTCGGCGCTGACCGCCAGCACCATGCCGATACCCATGTTGAAGATGTTGAACATTTCCATATGATCGATGCTGCCGGCCTTCTCGAGCACGTCGAAAATTGGGAGCACCGGCCAGGAGCCAAGGTTGATATGGGTGGCAAGACCGTCCGGAATCATACGCGGAATGTTCTCGATGAAACCGCCGCCGGTGATATGCGCGACGCCCTTGACCACGCCCGCCTTGAACAGCGGGGAAAGGGCCTTCACGTAAATCTTGGTCGGAGTGAGCAGCACGTCGCCAAGCTTCTCACCGCCCAGTTCGTCCAGTACGGTGTCCACGGTGTAGCCGGCCTGCTCGAACAGGGCCTTGCGCACCAGGGAGAAGCCATTGGAATGCACGCCGGTGGACGGCAGGCCGATAAGCACGTCGCCCTCAGCGATGGTGGAGCCGTCGACGATAGCGGACTTTTCGGCCACGCCGACCGCGAAGCCAGCCAGATCGTACTCGTCTTCGTCATACATGCCCGGCATTTCAGCGGTCTCGCCGCCGATCAGACCGGAACCGGCCTGCACGCAGCCGTCGGCCACGCCGGAGACGACCTGCTCGAGCAGAGCCGGATCGTTCTTGCCGCAGGCGATGTAATCCAGGAAGAACAGCGGCTCGGCGCCTTGGGCGGCGATATCGTTGACGCACATGGCCACGCAGTCGATGCCGATCGTGTCGTGCTTGTTGGCCATCTTGGCCACGACCAGCTTGGTGCCGACGCCGTCGGTGCCGGAAATCAGCACCGGCTCCTTGTAACCCAGGGAAGCGAGATCGAACAGGCCGCCGAAGCCGCCGATGCCGCCGACCACGCCCGGACGGTTGGTGCGCGCCACGTGGGACTTGATGCGCTTGACGACTTCGTAACCGGCTTCGACGCTTACGCCGGCTTCCTCATATGCTTTTGGCATATCTAACCTTTCTCGGGTCTCAGTGTTCTTCTTGGGATGAAGTGGTTGTGTATTCGTTGCCCTCGTACTTGCTCTTGTACAAAGCGAATTCAGGCAGACGGACACGATCCTCGGGGGTGAGCGACTTCAGGAAGTCGGCTTCGTAATCGTCCAACGCGGTCGGGTAATCGCCATTGAAGTAGGCCACGCACAGGCCGCCATACGGTGCGTCCGCACCCAGACCGATGGATTCGACCAAACCGTCGAGGGAAAGGAACGCCAGGGAATCGGCGCCGATGTATTCGCGGATCTCCTCAACGGACTTCTTCGCGGCGATGAGCTCTTTGGTGGTGGAGATATCGATGCCGTAGAAGCATGGGTATTTCAGCGGCGGCGAGCTGATACGCATATGCACTTCGGCCGCGCCGGCCTCCTTGAGCAGCTGCACGATTCGCTTGGACGTGGTGCCACGTACGATGGAATCGTCGATGACGATCACACGCTTGCCCTTGACCACGCCACGAACGGCGGACAGCTTCATGCGCACGCCCTGCTCGCGCAGTTCCTGCGTCGGCTGGATGAAGGTTCGCGCCACATACTGGTTCTTGATCAGACCCATTTCGTTGGGCAGACCAGCCTCTTCCGCATAGCCGGAGGCTGCGGACAATGAGGAATTCGGCACGCCGATCACCATATCGGCGTCGACCGGCGACTCCTGCGCCAGACGTGCGCCCATACGCTTGCGGGCGGAATGCACGTTCACGCCGTAGATATCGGAATCCGGGCGGGCGAAGTAGATGAATTCCATCGAGCAGATGGCCAGCTGCGTCTGATTCGTGTACTGCACGATCTTGTAGCCGTGGTCGTCCACCACCACGATCTCACCCGGACGGATGTTACGTACCAATTCAGCGCCGACGACGTCGAGCGCGCAGGTTTCGGAAGCGAGCACATACGCGCCGTTCTTCATCTTGCCAAGGGAGAGCGGACGGAAACCGTTCGGATCGAGTGCGCCGATCATGGCGTTCTCGGTCATAATCAGATAGGCGAAACCGCCATGCACGATGTTCAGCGCTTCCTTGAGCCTGTCCATAAACGTGCGTTGCGTGGAGCGGCGGATGAGGTGCATCAGCACTTCAGTGTCGGAATTGGAATGGAAGATCGCACCCTCATCTTCCAGCTTGCGGCGCAGGGACAGGCAATTCGTGAGATTGCCGTTATGACACAGCGCCATATCGCCGTCATGGAAACGGAAGATGAACGGCTGGATGTTGTCGGTGCCGCCGGAGCCGGCAGTGGCATAGCGCACATGGCCGATCGCCCTGTCGCCTTTGAGCCGTTTGATTTCACGCTCGTCGCTGAATACCTGGGTCAGCAGACCCGTTCCGCGATGACCGATGAGATGACCGTTATCGTTGGAGACAATGCCGGCACCCTCCTGACCACGATGCTGCAGCGCGTGCAGACCGAAGTAAGTGAGTCGGGCGGCGTCCGAGTGGCCCCAAACGCCGAAAATACCGCATTCCTCGTGGATGTCTTCGAGTTCAGCTGACAAGCCAAAGCTCCTTCCAAAACCATGGAGACAAGGGGTTCGCTACCGTCCAACAGTATCAATGGGCGGCTACAAGAGTCGGGTTTTGTCCAGTTCTCAGACGGTATATGGAACCGGACATGCAATCGAACAGCCGTTCGAAAAAGCTGTTATGATGGAAGACGTTGAAAACGCGAATCACGGTCGTCGGGGTGCGGGAAGTCCCCCGTATGAGCCATTGCATGGAAGGAGCATCATGGCCGGACGGATATACGTGGCAATCGACCTCAAATCCTTCTATGCGTCCTCGGAATGCGTGGAACATGGATTCCCTCCGCTATCCACACACTTGGTGGTGGCGGACCAGGAGAGGACCGACAAAACCATCTGCCTTGCGATCTCGCCGTCGTTGAAGGCATACGGTCTGCCCGGACGCGCCCGCCTATTCGAAGTCAAAGCGAAACTGAAGGAAATCAACGCGGTCCGTCGCGCCGCGGCTCCAGGCGGTGTGCTGACGGGGAAATCGTATGATGCGAAGGCGCTCGCGGCCAATCCGAATCTGGCCGCTGACGTGTTCATCGCCAAACCGCGCATGTCTCATTACTTGGCGATGAGTGCGAAAATCTACGGTATTTATCTGAAATACGTTTCGGCTGAGGATATCCACGTCTATTCGGTGGACGAGGTGTTCATGGACGTCACCGGCTATCTGCGCGCCTATGGAAAAGGGGTGGAGGAGATGACCCGTGACATCATCCGCGATATCCACACCCAGACCGGCATCACCGCCACCGCGGGCATCGGCACGAACATGTATCTGGCCAAAGTGGCTATGGATATCGTGGCCAAACACATCCAGGCGGGGGAGGACGGCATTCGCATCGCCCGGCTTGACGAGATGTCGTACCGGAGATTGTTGTGGAATCACCGGCCGCTTACCGATTTCTGGCGTGTGGGGCGTGGGTATGCAAGGAAGCTCGAAGCGCACGGACTGGCGACCATGGGGGATATCGCTCGCTGTTCCATTGGCCGTGCCGACAAATACTACAACGAAGATCTACTGTACAAGATGTTCGGTGTGAACGCCGAACTGCTCATCGACCATGCGTGGGGCTGGGAACCGTGCACCATCGCGGACATCAAAGCGTACAAGCCGGCGGGGCACAGCTTGAGTTCCGGACAAGTGCTGACAGGTCCGGCGGGATTCGACGCAGCCCGGCTGATTGTGCGTGAAATGGCGGATACGCTGTCATTGGATTTGGTAGCGAAGGGCGTGAAAGCCGGCAGAGTGGGATTGATGGTCGGCTACGACACGGCAAGCCTCGATCCGAAACGGCTTGGCAAGGATGTTTCCGCTGATTTGAAGGCGATTGCCGAACATGCCGCGGCAACGTACGACGGCCCTGTTTCGATCGACAGGTATGGCCGCCGCGTACCCAAGCCGGCCATCGGGTCGATCGCATTGCCGGAGCCGACGTCGGCTACGTCGCGTATTTGCGACGCGGTCGATAAGCTTTTCCTTTCGATTGTCGACAGGCGTTTGCTGGTCCGTCGGGTGAATGTGATCGCCGCCGATGTGCTGACCGACGAGCAACTTGAGGAACGGCGGCAGGCGGCCGCGTCCGAATATACGCAGCCTGATTTGTTCGCCACGATGGAAGCGCCGGTGGATTCCGCTTCCGCTGATGCGGCCGAATGCGAGGCTATGCGTTCCGCCGATGGTGGTTCCAAGGATTCGCCGCAAGGGGACGCCGAACTGCATATGCAGCAAACGCTTCTGGACATCAAACGCAAATTCGGCAGAAATTCCATCATCAAGGCCATGGATATGTTCGATGACGCCACAGGCCAGCAGCGCAACAAGCAGATAGGAGGTCATGCGGCATGAGCCTTACGGAAACCCATCGCTACGACGACATCATCGATCTGCCTCACCACCGATCTCAAACGCATGCCCATATGAGCATGCATAACCGTGCCGCCCAATTCATGCCTTTCGCCGCCCTGACCGGTTACGACGACATCATCAGACAAACCGCGCAATCCAGCGATGATGCGGTGGAACGCGCCAACACACCCGTCGACCTCGTCGAAGGCTACCTTTCCGCCTGAAGCGGCTGCTATGACGAATGTCGCGGATTGCTGTATATGAAAGGGTGGATTCGGAATCATGAGATTTCGAACCCACCCTTGATTATGTGAGCGTGAAAAGAGTCTTGATGCTCAGGCGGTGAAGTACTCCACGCCGGCTGCGAACAGCGGCTGGTCCTTCTCGCCGGGCACGTTCACGAACGTGCCGTTGCTGTAGCGCTCGGAGTGACCCATCTTGCCGAACACGCGGCCGTCCGGACTGGTGATGCCTTCGATGGCCAGCAGCGAACCGTTCGGGTTCACATCCAGGTCCATGCCCGGCACGCCAGCCTCGTCCACGTACTGCGTGGCGATCTGGCCGTTGGCCTTGAGCTGGGCGAGTACATCGTCGGAAGCCACGAAACGGCCTTCGCCGTGGGAGATGGCGATGGTGTGCATGTCGCCCACCTCGGTCTTCGCCAGCCACGGGGAGAGATTCGAGGCCACGCGGGTGCGCACTAGACGGCTCTGGTGGCGGCCGATGGTGTTGAACGTCAGCGTCGGGCATTCGGCGGTCATCGGCACGATGTCGCCGTACGGCACCAGGCCAAGCTTGATAAGCGCCTGGAAACCATTGCAGATGCCGAGCATCAGGCCATCACGGTTGTTCAGCAGGTCGCGCACGGCCTCGGTCACAGCCGGAGCGCGGAAGAACGCGGTGATGAACTTGGCGGAGCCGTCCGGCTCGTCGCCGCCGGAGAAGCCGCCGGGAATCATGATGATCTGGCTCTTCTTGATTTCCTCGACCAACGCGTTGGTGGATTCGGCCACGGCGGCCGGAGTGAGGTTGTTCACGATGAGCGTGCTCACGTCGGCTCCCGCGCGTTCGAAGGCGGCGGCGGAATCGTATTCGCAGTTGTTGCCGGGGAACACGGGGATGATCACATGCGGCTTGGCCACACCGGTGCCGGTGTACACGGTCTTCTTCGGAGCGTCGAAGGACACGGTCTCAACGGTCTTGCCCTTCTCGTCGCCCTTGGAACGGTACGGGAACACGGATTCGATGCCGCCCTCCCAAGCGTCCTGCAGTTCGGCCAGATCCAGCGTCTCGCCGGCGGCCGCGAATTCGTAGGCCTCGGTGGTCTCGCCGACCTCACTGACTTCCACCAGGTTGGACACGGCCGGAACCTTCGCGTTGTCGGCAAGTTCGATGATGAAGGAACCATAGGCCGGGGCGAACAGGTCGTCCACGCTGATGCCATCGGCCAGCTTCACGCCGATCTGGTTGCCGACCGTCATCTTGAAGATAGCCTCGGCGGTGGCGCCGTAGCCAGGCGTGGACACGGCCAGCGCATCGCCGAAATCGGTGAGCTCCTCGACCGCGGAGAACACCTCCAGCAGCGAATCCTTGTCCGGGGTGAGACCATCGGAATGATAACGCGGGGCGATGCGGACCACACGGTGACCGGCACCCTTGAACTCCGGGGATGTGGCGCGCTTCATGTTGCCCACCGCCACGGCGAAGGAGATCAGGGTCGGCGGAACGTCAAGCTGTTCGAACGTGCCGGACATGGAATCCTTGCCGCCGATCGCGCCGGCACCAAGATCAACCTGAGCCATCAGCGCACCGAGCACTGCGGCCATCGGCTTACCCCAGCGTTCCGGCTCGTCACGCAGCTTCTCGAAGTACTCCTGGAAGCTCAGGTATGCCTTCTCATGCTCAAAACCGGCAGCGACCAGCTTCGAGAGCGACTCGACCACGGACAGATAAGCGCCCGTGAACTGGTTCTGCTCCATGATGTACGGGTTGAATCCCCAGGCCATCGCGGAGGCGGTGGTGGTCTCGCCGAACACCGGAAGCTTGGCGACCATGGCCATGTTCGGGGTCAGCTGCTTCCTGCCGCCGAACGGCATGAGCACGGTGCCTGCGCCGATGGTGGAGTCGAAACGTTCGGAAAGACCCTTGTTGGAAGCCACGTTCAGGTCGGTGAGCATGGTGTGCATGCGCTCGGAAAGCGTGCCGGAAGCCCACGGCGTCGTGTAGCCGTGCTGCGCCTCGACATGCACCACCTGATGCTTCGGAGCGCCGTTGGAGGCGAGGAATTCGCGGGACAGATCCACGATCGTGTCGCCGTTCCACACCATCGTCATGCGCGGCTCTTCGGTCACTGTCGCGATGACTTCGGCCTCGAGATTCTCCTCCTTGGCGTAGCCGAGGAACTCGTCCACATCTTCGGCGGCCACGTCCACGGCCATGCGTTCCTGCGATTCGGAGATCGCCAGTTCGGTGCCGTCAAGACCCTCGTACTTCTTGGACACCTTGTTGAGGTCCACATACAGGCCGTCGGCAAGCTCGCCGACCGCCACGGACACGCCGCCCGCGCCGAAATCGTTGCAACGCTTGATCAGACGGCACGCGTCACCACGGCGGAACAGACGCTGCAGCTTGCGCTCGACCGGCGCGTTGCCCTTCTGCACTTCGGCGCCGTCAAGCTCCAGCGATTCGACGTTATGCGCCTTGGAAGCGCCGGTGGCGCCACCGATGCCGTCGCGACCGGTACGGCCGCCGAGCAGGATGACCTTGTCTCCCGGAGCCGGGGTCTCGCGGCGCACATGATCGGCCGGAGTCGCGGCCACGACCGCGCCGACCTCCATGCGCTTGGCCACATAGCCGGGATGGTAGATCTCGTCCACCTGGCCGGTGGCCAGGCCGATCTGGTTGCCGTAGGAGGAGTAGCCGGCTGCGGCGGTGGTGACGAGCTTGCGCTGGGGGAGCTTGCCCTCAAGCGTTTCGGAAACCGGCACGGTCGGATCGGCGGCACCGGTCACACGCATCGCCTGATACACGTAGGAACGGCCTGACAGGGGGTCGCGGATGCAGCCGCCGATGCAGGTGGCCGCGCCGCCGAA